>JGI24158J21664_10000060_pt1 | contig 58776 bp, 36 predicted proteins | sample Ectturendosymbi3_FD_21664 | JGI IMG/M metagenome (IMG submission 21664) | reverse complement strand
GAAACGTTTGCAAGATGTCAGTTGTATCGTTTGCTTTGGCCGTAGTATTTATTATAAGGCTATTTAGCACTTACGCTTTTCGTGTACCAAAGCATTTAACCAATTCGCTAAAATATAGCAACTGGCAAAAGAATTTTAAGACACAATGAGTTGCCATTAGTTTTTGTGCATTTTCTTGCTTTGAAATAACGGCCTTAGACATTGGTTTCTACATAGCCGGTCACTGCGTGGCCACAGATAAAATGCAGTAAGAATCTGCTGGACGTTGGTACAGGTTTCTGACAATTTTAGCTTCTGAAAGTGTTGATGAACTTGTTAAAAAAGCGAGAAAGTTGGGTTGAAAACAAAACAGTTTGAGTGTTTTTCTTGCAAAATATTTCAAATTTTAGTTTTCACGAGTAGCTCAGTCATGTTCAAATTTCTTAAATCCACCTAGAATCTCAATTTATCGAATTTGAAGGTTTGCTTCACAATATCAAAGTCGAAACTGCTGAAATTGTCAGAATTGGAAATTCTGTCCTCAAGCTTTCTGTTGTAACTGCAATATTTGCACGCCCTTTCGAAATTTTGCCAAAGGTTTGCAGTTTTGTGTAAACATATGCTTTGAAACGGTGAAGTTGCTTGTTTGAGTGTAGAAGTATTGAAAATTGTGACTTGGCATATACAAATAATGTTTATTCGTATATTTGTTTAAAACACTAGAAAAATATGTTAATTCGGAACTTCAGACTGCAAATCAATTTGCATCAAATGAGTGCTCCCGATAAGCGAATGATCAATACTATTAAAAAATTCACATTTTTGCAGAGGGTTGCTGCTTCGTAATTTATACATGTAATATTAAACAAAATTTTTCTTGCATTTCTTACACGTAAAGGAACACCCGTTTTCAGTGGCACACGCAGAAAATTTTCATGGGGGCGGTTCATTCAGTGGCATATGGTGGTCTTTTGTATTTGGTGTGCACTATTTATGACGTCACAATTTGACGTCATATTCATGCTTCCAAACCAACGTTTTGGCGAAGTTTATTGACATAATATGCATATTCTTCCACACGCGCTCCCCTTAGTTTAATATTATCAGCGCTCCAGGTCAGGCAGCAAACTTTTAGTTTTCCTTTTTCCCTGCTGAGACATTGTCAAATGCCTGAATGCTTCTATGTTAAAAGAGCTGTTTTTGAGCTCGTACAATAGTTCTATCATGCTACAGAAACTGGTAATGTAGCCAATGCGGTCAGCGCTTGCGCTGATCAGACAAAATAAAAACGATTGTTTCGAAATAAGTGAACCATCGCGGAACAATCGGAGTGGACAATGACATGCAGAGTGGACGAAATGTCTGCAAAAAATGCTGAGATGGTTCCTGGACGCAGACGATAACCCAGATTCCCATCAAAACCTAATTAGTACTTTTTGGCCCATTTACAATGTTCCTTGAAATTTACATGTAAATTCCGTAGTATCGACATTAAGGCGACAAATTAACAAGCAAAAAGTATGCGAACACATTTAATCTCCTTTGCGCAGGTAATAAAGTTTTCCTAAAATATCAAACTCAAGGGGGTTTTTAACCCCAACCCCCCCTTGCGTACGCCCTTGCCCGTTTTCTTAGCATCTTTTGTTTCGTCGCCTAAAGATAAAAAAGCTGTTGAACGAGCATATAGGCTTTCGAGACAGGGAATGGGCAAGGCCACCGCCACCCTCATGTTGCAAGTTTGTTAAAATCAGACAAATAAAGGCAGTGCATTCAAGTGTTCAGGGCAAGAATGTGTAGCTTTCAGAACAAAAGAATAAAGACAGTTTTTCAGGGAGAAATGATAAACATTAAAACGGCATTCAGACGATAAAGATGCACTTTGCAAGAAATTTGCGTCAGAGATGGGACTAGCAGCTTCCACCCTGTACCAAAAAATGTACTCGTATTTTACGTATGTAAATGAGCAGTTGAAATTGTCCAATTGCTTCTACGCCCAATAAACAAGCTCGCTTTTGAGCGGTGTGTTCATCAGTATTGCCTCTATAGCTTCAAAAGCTAATTGTCCAATCCGCAACAACTTTCTAAAAATGTTTTGCGTGATGGGCAAGCGTCATCATCACCCAAACCACCAGCACAGCTGTGCTGACCATTCAAGTGACATTCTGTTTTCCACCAGCGTTGGTGACTGTTCAGTGTTTGCCTTAAAGTACGGTAGGGCACATTTTACTGTCCCATCTATGTGGTGAACACAAACTATTGGCCTAACAGAATCAGTGTCTTTACTGCTGTGCTGAAGCAGACGAGCTTTCGTCTTACACGGCAATTTGAAAAGTTAGCATAGATGTTTTCACTCAGTGAAGACTTGACCGGTTCTAGGTGTCTTTGTGCAGCAGACAAAAAGTTGCTGCCAAAGTCAATGGCGTAATTAGATGAGCTATGCCAGGATTCTTGTCCAACCGGTTTGGAAAAGTACGTCACAGGCAGTTATTTTAGTTTTTTGCCTGAAAATCATTATACGTACTGGCGGCAATTAACCCGGGTCACTGACTATTTCGTAGGCTTAGGTAATTAACGGTGGATAAATATGAGGTGTGTCGCTATGTTTTTACTTTGAATGACCGCTCGGCAATGGAAAGACGACCTTGACGTGAAGCGGAATGCTTTTTTGTCGCGAACGGCGAGTGCTTTCTTATTCATGGCAAGAGTTTTGGGTTTGAGCTAATTCGTCACGTGATGGTACGATACGATGGATATCAGGCTTCCTTCAGCATGGCTGTTATCATTCTTGCAATATCATTACCCTAACATGAAGACATTGATCACCACTTCTGCTAAATATGAGAAGTTATTTCACAGCTTATCGCGACCACAAGGTGTCAGTGTTGTTTCTGCCAAATCTGAGTTTTGCCTGCTTCCATCACATCGATACATATCAATGTGAGATTCGCTCACAACTATTTCCCGAAGCTCACAGTTTTTTCGTTTGCAGGCTGTTTTGCTTTACACCGGAAAAACTGCCAGAAAAACAGCTACAAAAAACAACAATTTAATGAAATATCGCTGACGATCAAAAGTTGCTTTTCGAAATGTCGAATTATTTCTTTTGAATCATTGGTTGTAACACTGGTTGTAACAATCATTGTGACAACTTACGCACTTTCCTTCAGGCCAGGTGCTGTGGTTTACATAAGTTCTTGGAGAAAGTTTCTGATGCTTCGATAAACCAAGTCGTTCTGTCACCTGCTGGCGCACCACCTGCAGAGATGCCATAACAATACCTTTCCTTGTCGCTAACGTCATGTGCTTCGCGGCATGTGTCGATCCATGTAAACTTAAATCGTTCCCATTTGTATATACTGTTGTTCGGAGAACAAAAGATGCCGCCGGCCTCAGCGTATATTTGTACAGCTAACCAACTGGGAAGATTTCTTGGCATTTTTGCTGTAGCAGTTGTTTCTGTCTCAGCGCAACATGATTCGTTCTACTTGTTGTCTTGCCAGTTAATATACAACAACCAGCAGCTTTCAGTTCACACCATGACTGAATTTTCTGTCTCTTCGGTTGAGGAAATGGGTCTTGTGCTTGTGACAGCGGTTGAAATTTCTTAAATAATTTTCGCTTAATTCTCATTGCGTGCAACATTGTTCTTTTTCTCATGTTATGATTTACTGTAATCGTTGGTCTGGACTGCAGTGAAGACGAGCGCAAGATGTGTGGCAGAGAAGCAACACCAGTAGTTGCGACTAATGGATTGGCGATGGAAAATCCATGCTCTAAAGCCGTTGGATTGAAATAGTCGACGTTTTGAGTAAATTAGCACTGCACGTGTGTTGAAAAGACTATTAATGTGTTTCACTCTGAAACGCCATGTTTTTCATCCCTTTTGCCCAAAGGAAATTCAGTATTTCTACTTAGGACGAAACGCCTTATTGGCGACACACCTCGTCCTTACAGTATATTATCTCAAGCTGATGTCTGCCGTTGGAATAAAGTTGCTAGGTAACCTTCACCGTCTGTCGGCCAGTAAATAACCTATATCCGTATCATTACTAAACTATACAATTCATTGAAATCATAAATTTAACTTTGCGTTGATGTTTGCTGCCTGACATCGAAAGTCTCGTGCTCTCTGAAACGACAGATTGAAAAGTTAAATTTTAGTGACTGTTGGAAAGGGACGGTAGTACATCCTTACCTTTCACTGATTTTGAAATTGCAGTTAAGCCACATGGCTATTGCCAGAAGTGCAGTGCCAAAAGCAAAAGTGATTCTATTTGAAAAAAGACATACCATCACCATACCGAGATGGCAGATAATTTTTCCAATTGAAAGATTCACAAAAGTGACAGCATAAATCTATAATTTTTATCTCACGCCATTAAAACGAGAAAGACGCTTTGTTTTAAATTGGGGGATGACGATTTTCCCTGCGTTACCTCCGATTGCACCTCCAGTTATAACCAAAANAAAGTTTGCTGTTAAAGAATCTATATTTTGAAATGTGCTGCACTTGCCGAATCATCCATCAAACTTCAGTTTCTAATGCAAGAATCTTTCACGATCGTGCTCGGCAAGTACAGGGCACACTTTTCTGCACCATGATAAAGCACATGTTTTATTATTTTCGGATTAAAGCACAGGTTTTGTTGTTTTGGGACTGCTAAAACAAGTTATTTGGCTTGAAAAAGGTACCTTTATGACAATTAAGTGTAGCGGTGGAGCTGTGAACTGGAAAAATGCATTGCACAGCTACAGGCCACCTCCTTTGCACTTTGCTTTTGGGAAGGGATGGGCAATTAGCGGTCCGAGGCTACAGCGTTTTCAGTGGACTGTGGAAGCATTCAGGACAAATCTTCAAATCTCAATTTTCCTCCAAATTACCACAGTAAATGTTGCTGTTGAGGATAATTTGAACCGAGACTTGCTTCTATTTCCATTTGAAGGTGCGGCCCTCCGCTAAACACGCCCTTCTCAGAGTGGCTCCCGAGCCAAATTAATTGCCCATCCTTCTCTTGGGTATACCTATTTTGTTTATCTTTTGCGTAAGCACAAGTGCGCCCTGAGTTTATAANAATGAGGATCTTTTCAAACTAGGGTTTTCTACAAGCAAGTCAGATTGTTATAGGAAACCTTCGCATTTTCGAACCGCAGAATTTCTTTATCGCGGGGTGTATTTCTCTTAGTTGGTACTTCTTTCATAGCCCCAGTTCAAATTTCTTAATGTTGCAGCAATGATTTCTAGAGCGCAAGGAGTTTACTGGCCCAACAGAAGTATAGGCCTACATGTAATTTTATCGAAAATATTTTGATACTTCTCTGATTTTTAACTATTCCTAATGGAGTCAACGGAACACTGCATGTGTTTTGTATTTCTCTAGCTAAATAAGTTTTCAAAATGAAAACATTGGAAGCTTCACACTCAGCTAATAAGTTCTTTCTAACCCTTATTTATTGGATTGTTAGCCGCCGCTCATTGTAAGTCTCGACCTTTTGTGTAGTCAAATCAATAAGCATTTTGCAGAACTACGCAAGACCCACGAGGTGCAACGCTTTTTAACAGCATTTTGGGAAAAACATATGTCAACAGCTGTCTACGAACACTGGCATGCTCTGAAAGTGCGGAATGTCACAGCTCACTGCACAGCCCAGCAGTTACAGATGGGTTGGTTATGCCAGAAAGATATATGCCGCCCTTAATTTAAGCCGCATAAAATCATGACCATAACTAAATATAAGCTGCGGCTTATCGAATCAATACGATAGTCAAACGTGCTATTAATTTCTGCAGTTGATCTACGCTTTAACACCTGTCTGAAGCACATACGGTATAGCGCAGTCCTGCTCAATCAACATTAACCTGATCACCAGCACAGGAGGACCACCTGGTTTCTCATCCGTGGATGCTGTTATGAGATGCCCGGTGGTTTCATCGAGACCCATTGCATTGCGTCGCGCATTGCACAATACGTTTTCCTGTTCACACTTCGCTATAAGAAGGCAGTTATCTCTTAGGATGAAAAAAGATCTGAAAACCAACTCGTTTAAGAACACTCTCCACGGACACACACCTCAAGTTCTTTTCTGTTATTCAATGTTCACAAACAATTTGTGCCACCGGTTAAATCCTACATTTTTTGGCAATTAAACCCCATAACATGTTGCTTGTCATCTGATACAGAAGCAATCACACAACATTTAATTTGGGGTGACTGGTGATGCAACTAAATCCCTAGCCTGGGACATCAAGTATCAAAGTAGCCTACCTGTAATTCTGTACCTAGTGTAACCAAACAGCGACAAGACTTTACACAGATTGCGTTGGTGAATAAATTATGGAAACTTTTTTTAAGATAGAGAAAAAGAGAAAACATCAAACGGATTGGAGGTGTTGGTTTCGTAATGAAGGCACAATGTTATCAATGACTGACGAATGAATTTCAAAAAGCACAGATGCGAACAGCAGGATGTAGCATTTGCTAACACTGGTTCGCTGACTGCAGGCTTTTTTCTGAAACTATTCGAAGAAGGCACATCCTAATGAGATTAGGTAAACCCTTGACCAATCCGATTTCTCCCCTTGGTGTTTTTCGACCGCGTAAATTCTTTACTGTTTGACGAGAATGCCTGCCAGTGGTTTTTGCTTGGTGCAGTGTGCACTCAAATTTGATCATAGCAGAAAACAACATGTCGCTTGAGGATTATCGTGTTTTTGCATTCAAAGCATTCGCTGTCCTGACCTTATCCAGCTTTTATTACAATGCAGAAAGTTCATCCCAGTCGAGAAGCAAATCTTCGCACGAACTGTTTGCGCAATTTGTTTGCTTGGTCCATAACAAAGACGTCGATTGCTGTTTATTCGCGTAGCGTCGATCTCGGTTGGACGCTATATTTGTCGGCACAATCATATTTCTTCGCGGCTCTACTCTGCTTCCATACTGAATTCAGTATGAGAGTCAATATTTTGAGAAAAAACGCAGAAATCGCAAGGTGCTTCGAGCAAAAGTTCATCTTGTGTCGTTGCACCTGAGCCGAGCAAACCCTGTGGCGCTTGGTATGACCAGCTCATTGAATGGAGTGTTTGCTTTTGATGTTATGAGTTGAGACTGCGGGTTGAGTCGTATAAGTATTGACTGTGCACAGTGATCGCTATCGACTACGTCAATCACACTTGTTGATTGTCAGGAAATCCCTGGTGCTTGACAGAGTGGACAGCGGCCAGCCAGCAATGGTTTTGTCTGGACTTCAAACAGTTCCCAAGTCGATGAAGTAAACGTATGCCTAATATATCAAAAATAAAACATATCAGACATCCGCTCTGTTAAAAAGATGCAAGCATGCATATTTTTTGATATTATAAACTTTCCACAGCAGATAAATGTTTTTGCGTTTTTCATGTTGAAAGTTGATAGTAAACCTTGGCGGTGCACCTCATATTTAACCATTAGTGGGCGACAGAAGCACAAGTACGGCAACTCCGTCGATCGAACAGTAAGAAAAGCAACTTATTCGTAACTTGCCGAAAATAACTTAAATATCTACAGAAAGCTGCAATCGAATGCCTGTGTCTAAACGCAACGGACACTTAGTGACGGCCTTGCTTGCAAGGGAGCACACTAGTGAAGATTGTATAATGATAAAAAACATTTGCTAGTACAGAGATAAAAAACGACCAAACAATACAACTAGCAAATATAAAAAGAGATGTCACCAAAATATACCACCAAATTAAATGTTCATTTGGCGCTTCTAGTGTAAATTTATCGCAAGTGCTTAAGTTCTATTTGACGGTTGAAATGATAAATTTTGCGTAGTATCGGAAAAGTATTAGGTTTTTTGCAGTTGCTTAGATTGTGCAGTTCGTAGGTAATCTTAAACAATAAAATTATGCACAAACTTGATTTTAATTGTTTAAAAAATAGCGAAGTTATTTTATACAATAATTGTAAGTGTTAAAAGCACCGTTTCAGGTTTTAAGATTCATTCAGAGAGAGATCTTTCATTGATTTTTTCCCAAAATTTCAAATGGTATTTTAGATGATTTAACTTTCCAACGCTAAAACATTTGTTACAAGACAAGTTGCCACTAAGCAATGCTTCGCGTGTCCGCAATGCATATAAAAAAGCACAAGGGCTTCAGTCAAGATAACCTGTTCTAGTGGAAGAGACGTTACTACAAAACAAATGACGATAAAGTTCACTGCAGAAACTTAGATCACTGTCCTGCGAACGAAACAAAACCGTGGAGTGCGGAAAGAGTATCTCTTAAGTTATAAGATAGTCGAATATTTCAGCACGGGCAGCGCTACTATGCTGAAGTTACTTCCAAGCCCAGTGTTCTACGACATCGTTACAGTCGACCGGCATTCATTCGAAAGTGCAGGTGTTATGTGCAGGCTAGGTTTCCCATCACGTCTGGACCGGGAGCAATAAAGCTCGAGTGAGCTATGGCTCGCGTGCCCACACCGTCCCGGAAATATTCTCACGGCAGACGCAGAATAACGGTGTTTGATTAACAGTCGTATATATGGCATTTGTGCGTGCGTGTATGTGACCATCGCGTTTTCTCTGTTTTGATTGAAGCGCGACAGAGTTCGGATGCACCAGGTCTTGTAATTCAGTCTCCTTTGTCTGGTTGTTCTCTCTGGTGGGTGTTGTATCTACAACAGGCGCCAGACCTTAAATTGCCGCAAATCTTAAATTGCCGATTAAAACTTACACTGCCACGAAACGGCGCCCAGACGGCGTTGCGCTGTATTCAGGTCGCTCTTCCGACTTGCAAGGTAAACTCACTTCAACATCAGCAATGTGTTGTAAAAACAGTGGTTCTAAACTTGTATAGTTTGAAGGTCCCTTTTTTCCAAACACATGCAACAGTCGCTGCTGGCGTCAACGGAGCCTGTTCGCTGCTATCTTGCCTTGAAAATCCGTGAAGTTTACAATCTCGGAATAAGCACATCGCAGTTTTCATTTCTGCGCCGTTTTATTCGCTCCTAATAGAATTTGGTTAGTGTTCCTTGCAGCCGTGTACGGCGGTATTACATAGTTTGATGTTATTTCGACGAACCTGAATTTGTCAGCACGAATGCAGGTTCTACTGTTCCAAATGTCTGTCTTTACGCGTGTGAAAAGTGTATAAAACGCGCAGTTAACCATCCACCCGGTGCACAGGTGCAATCTTAATTGGTTTTCGAAGCATAGTCGAATAGCGATCATGCTAGTAGGTGAAACAATGCCCATTTCTGATATTACAGACTCAGTAATATTGGAAAACACCTCGTTTGTGGAGTTTGCTTTCGTTTTTTATTGTGGTATCAACGCTAAGTAACAATGTGTTAAGATCAATGCTTCAAAAAGTAACGGTTGTGTAGTGCAAGATTTTGCACTCTTCTGCGGTTCAGTACCCAAGCACTGTATTTATTATTGTCTTCACAAACGTTTTGGTTATGCGCCTGGGGAAGTCAAAGTTGTATGAGGTTTGTAAATGGTAGGTGAGGTGCAAGGTCCCAGTTTTTCCTTTGCGTCAAACGCCCATGTCGGTGATTTGCAAATAAAACTGTGCTAGTGAGATGAATGATATTATTCAGCTATTGTTTTTTCATTAGGGCTTACTAGTAATTCCACTTCCATTCAGTGCAATAAATTAAGACTGTGCAAATGATGATCTTTGTGGGAAATAATTAACCCGCATGGGCAGTAACTTTTTTTCAAGCAAAACCAACAGACTGATCAAATCTGTGCGTAAAATAATGAAATACTGGATTTTCGAACTCAGTCGCAGTTTCGTTATACATAATTGTTGCCATCACCTTTGCTTTTATGAAAACTCCGGCTTTACTGAAATTCTTATAAGCTTCCATCACTGCCAAACATTTGATTTTAAGACTGCAGTCTATGCAATAGAATATCTTTCACCAGAAGTCAGCTCGCAACATATATAAAAAATGTGCAAACTGCGACTAAAAGTGTCTTGCTTTGGGAAGCAGCTCAGACGACTTGCAATGAAACCTGTAACATTACCGAATGTAGATACCTTCTCTGTTTGCACTGCTCGTTGTAGCGTTTGCACTTTTGTTTACTGTGCATATAAAACGACAGTTAGCTCGTCAAAGTTTTTGGTTCACAGCACCTAATCTACGAGCACTTTTAGCAGCTAGATTGTTTACTGAACCTGGGGCTGCTCTCATTTTTTAGAACTGCTGCCAATTTGACCACCTGCTAGCTCGCAACACCGTGTGTTTGTAGAAAACAAAGTTTTTTTGTGCCACGAGCTTCTTTTTCAGTTTGAAATGGTGCAGTATTGCTGGCTCGACAAATAGGCTTTCAGCGAACGGTTTGCAAACACTCGTGAGGCCGTTCTGCTGCTTTAACCACCGTGCGTTCCGTCTGCATCCGGCAGAGAGAGCTTGCTTACAGCAAGCTTGTGTTATTGTGTCCGTTTAGTTTAGTTGTTGATTGCATAACCTACTTTACTTCTGCAACAAAATTGAGATGACGACCTGTTAATTCTTCCACCTCTCTTGGCAACGACGTGTCAGCCACTTGTTTTGACCGTTCTGTTCTTGAAATTTTTGTATGCTTTCTTATGCTATGCACTGCAGAATTTCAAATCAGTTTCATGCTGAGAAAGCACTGCCCCCCGCCAAGATTGAACGCGTTGCTTTGTATTTTCCTCCACATTTCTTACTCTTTTAAATATAGCAGCGACGGTTTATTTTTCGACGAGACTGGAAGTTATATTTTTTGTGGCGCAGTTAAATGTTACACACGCTTTAGGCAAATGATAATATCATTTGTTTAAGTGTCGTCCCGTCTCACGCTTTTTTCTCCTCACGCCTATACAGACGCGAAATGAGCTCGAATGATCGAATCCGATCTTTATCTTTGCTTATCATTTGATCGTCACGGCTCTTCCAGGTTTCACCTGTCTCAGCAACCCTTTGAACGAGCTTATGCTGCATACACATGGGTTTGACTGCGATTGCTTGGAAACATGTTTGTTTACGGGTTTGCTTCTTTGAACTTGAAAAGTCATCGCCGCCTCGCAAACCGACCAACCCCGAATCTCTTCTCGGTGCGACGAAAAACGTGCAGGGTTCGGCGGGCGACGCCGCTCTGCGCGTTTCCTCCACCGCCTGCAAACGGCGCAACCGCTTTGAGATCGCTGGCAGAAGTTTATCATCTTATGGGAATTAACGTCGACTAAAATTGGCAAAAACCGTGAATCGATGTTGAAGGATCTCCGCAAGATCAAAGCAGCTCTCCGCTCGCGTGTTGCCGCAATCGGGTGCGATCCTTTCAGCGGCACTGCCGAAACACGCCCCAAGAGCCAACGTCGTCTTGCCACCAACTTATCACCGCGTATTCCCAGCGATTGATAACAGTGTTGATCTTTGCACGGATCCGTTGCGTTCGCGGTTGAAGTTGCGTCGCGAGAGGAGATTTAAGAAGAGGGTATTAACAAGAAGAGAGTAATTAAATACCACAAATTTCCTGTAAATTGTCAGCAAACTGTTGCTGTAAATTGTAAGCACAAAGTCGGTTCCAGTGTTGTTGTTTGCTAAGCGCCATGGAAGTTTAGGAAATGAGAAATACAATCAGCAAATAAGAAAATTTGATCAACTCACCATTTCACCACGCGTATTTACTAGCAATTTTATTATTAAATTATACATAAAGATTTCTAAAATATAAGAAAATTTGTTGTTGAGCAATATTTTATTTTCCTTCTGTTTAGCACACAGGGCTGTCTAAACTTTGGGCCACAGGCCAAATGCGGCCCTCGAACCCATTTCACTTAGACCGCGGCTCTGGTTTCAGATTGTGTTGTAAACGTCATACCGAAGCGTGAATAATGCTTCTGTGTCGGAGCGACGCCGGTTTCTCGCTGCCGAAGACGCTACCTGTTGTGTTTTGATGTGCTGAGAGCGAATGTGAGCACGAAATCCGCTGGGAAGTGGTGTTTCTGCTTCAAAACCTAAGAAAGATGTCCGAAATACGCCAACCTTCAATGTTGGAAGGGAATGCTGGCCAGTGGTCACATTTGGTCCTCTTTGAAAGAGTTTCGGACACCCCTAACGCATGTTGCGCGACCTTTTCAACTCGCGGTCGCACTGGATTCTAAAATGTGACGGCAGGTCGGACCGGGAGCAGATCGGTGGACTGTTTCTGTGTACTAACATGAATGAAGATTTAGAAATGAATTGTTTTTTTGATATCGGACGAGTTCTGCAGATTGGCTTAAAGAGCCTACCACGACGTAGTTTACTAGACTCCATCATCTTACGCTACGTTGTGCCCCCAAAAAATACACCGAAACTTGCCAAAGCGATGCAAAGAACTTGCACTCGGCGCTTTGCCTTGACACTGCGAAAGCGGCCATCCCTGGCAATTTAATAACGACAAAAATGCATCAACTAATTTGTTTCATCGCAAACTCAATTGTCTGTTTACCTTTTCACTGAGTTTGATACCCTTAATGCATACTGAGAATAACACTCCACCAAATACGTTAATGTTGGGAAAATCCCTCTACCTTTGCTGGTTTTCGCTTCTCTGCGAAAAGGTTCACCCAAGTGCCCTATAAGGCTATGTCTGTGCTGTTGTACCGTACATCAATGAATGCCATCATGAGAAGAGATTCGATTTTTTAAGTATGTTGTAGGCTTCACTTTAAACTAAACCTGTCAGCGATATCAATTCGGAATCTAAGTAAACGGTCCAACACTAAAATTCACAGCCGCAGAATGTTCCGGTGCGCGAGGTTTACTTACGATTGAAGCCCACAGTTCTGCGCTGTGACAATTCCCAAAGCGTATCTCAAAACACAAGAATGTGTACGAAAACCACAGTTTGTGCGCTGGCGCCCGCTCGTCCACTCCAAATTGAAGACCATTTTGCGCGTTTAGAGAATGACAGTCGATGGCGACTGGCATGCCGCTATGCTGCGTTTGCTTAGGCCTTATCCGCGACAGGAAGTGACGCAGCTACCTTCGTGCTCTGCAACTTGTGTCGTTGACGATCGTCACGCAACTTTTCCTTCGTTTACTAATGATTTTGGTTCGCGCGGCTGCGCAGTTTTGTTGGACACCACGACCACCACTTGACGCGGATGGACGGTCCGTCATTTGCAAACAGCCGCAGACGCCATATCTTTCCCCACTTTCGTTTCGACCGTCGCGCCTCCCTCGCCGCTCTTCCACGGCTAGTGTAATCCAGGAATGTTGAGCTTTAACATTGGGTGTCGACTAACGCATCCCTAGCGATTGCGTTCACGAAGCACAGCGAGCGATTTTGAAAGGCCAGCGTCGTGATCCGACAAATATATATCATTTGAAATTACGTGTCGTTGCCTGGTTAATTTCACGTAGTCCTTACAAGGCTCTGCCCGCACGTTTTCCCGCAAACCCAGCTGTAGCAATGATTATATTATGCAGAAGAAGATTTTTTAACAGTGCTGCGTCGAACCAACGTTGTAACTTGGAGGACTCGGGAACTTTATGCATACCCTCTCGTCCTTTACGAATCCAATAAACTAACCAAGCGCTTTATTCGGTTTGTTCATAACACCCAGGGCCGGATTAAATGGACGCGAGGCCCCGGGCAAAGTCGTTACCGTGAGGCCCCCTAAACGCTTAGCACAACTGCCCAGCTATCACATGCCCTCGTTTCAACTTTGCAGAAGCACCGGTCAAAAACGTCAAATTTGATATGGTTGGTAGCCTATACCTTAGAGACAATTGGGGGTGACCATGTGCGGCAGTTCGTAAGTGGTTAGTTTGTTCAAACAGAAAGTTGTATCACAAAAAACAATCTTTTGCTACCGTGACGCTACACAACAATCATTTTTGTCATAGGCTCTCTAACCATCTTCCCTGCACAAATCGCCCGTTTACTTATGTATTGAGAAAAGATATGTTTACACTCTCTCGCAGTCGCAGGTTAAAACATACACCGTTTACAAAAAATTTTCTCAACAAAATTCACGCAAAAGCAACTTGAACCGTACTACTCGACCGAAGTTTTGCGATGGGAACTTTACAATAGTTACATCTGTTCCGTGATGGAGTGGACAACAGCGCTTCTTTTGATCTAAGACTGATACCCTCACGATAGCGACAAGAACTTCGCAACTAATTGTCACGTCAGCGCATTATACGGTAATTCCAAAGGCGTTAGATTGCGAAGAATACTTAGTAACGAACTTGTTGAAGATACCATGGCCTCTGTCACTCTGTGAATGTGTACTTTTAACAAAAAAGTCAGCTACGAAAAGTAGCATGACGCCGCATTTTTTGCACGCACATGAGCGGTTGAGACTCACCGCTCAGGTTGTTCTGGCTGTTGATCATTCTTAAATTATGACTTATTTGCAGGAAATGCTCGAAAAATGGGTATCAGGCAGTTTATGTAAGGATAAAGCATTTCTGATAGCAGAAGTGTAGAAAAAAATTCAGACAAAAGATTGAGATTTGAGGTTCAACCTGCACAGACTAATGGGTAAAAAGTGTAAAGCGTTTTGCGAATCTCCATTTGCATTGCATCGTCAACCTGAAAAGGATGAACAAAATTTCGACGTTGCTCCTCTGGAAAAATTTCTGCGGACGCCCATGGATGCACTGATTTTGATGTCATAAAGCGTGGTTCTGTTTGGTTCAATTCCTGTAAGTCATTCAGAAACGATAATGCCAAAGTTGTCAATTTCCTTAACTTACATGCTAAACCAGGGATCTCAAACACGCAGGGGCGTAACGAGGTTAGATGGCGCCCGGGGCAAGAAGCAAGTTTGCCGCCCCATGTTCTAGCTGAGGTCTTTCGGAAGCAAATGTACTGTAATGAAGGAAGTACTTGTGACATTATTTGGACTTTTTGGCGACCCCGCAGACATTCGGCGTCCCCATAGGGACTCGGCAAACAGGGAATTGCGCCCCCCTTGTCCCCCAGTCGTTACGCCCCTGCAAACACGCCACCCGCGAGGGCGTTTTGTGTGGGCCGCGATGCTTTTGGGGAATTTTCAAATAATTAACATTTATGTTATTTAGTTCATTCACCGTTGTACAAGTTCTTTTCACACTAAAGCAGAGACGTTTAGAATTGATTTGCCTATAACTCTTGATGCCTTGTGCAGAAAATAAATGTGCACAGCCATAGCTATTTCTAGTAAGGTTCACGTACCACCATTGTTGCGTCAGCGTCATAATGCGGCCCTCAGGTTGCTTTAGTAGCCCTCATTTGGCCCTCAGAGCAATTTGAGTTTGAGATCTCTGTACTAAACGGAGTAATCAAAAAGCTCCACAATTCTGACGCGTGGTGAACAGCCTAAAAACATGAAAAACCAGAAAAGGAATGTTTTGATATTAAAGCACGAGGCCCCCAAAACCGCGAGGCCCCGAGCATTTGCCCAGTTTTCCCAATGGTTAATCCGCCCCTGATAACACCGCATTGGCCGAAGGAAAAATTCCTTTCGGCGCCGCTGTTAACAGTAGAAACGAATTTTAGGAGGAAAATACATTGATGCATAAATCTATTCTGATAAGAAAATCAAACGAGAATACCGTGCGGTCTGAAACTGACAAGCTTTTGATTGAACAACAAACTTTCAGCAAGAGGTTTTTTTGCTCGAATGTTAAGAACAGAGGTGGTTGTTTCACAAACGAAAGCAAAAATGTTCACGCCGTATTGAGTTTATCATTTTGATCCGCAGATCATACGCAACTGGCACTCTACTCTGCCTAAGCGGCTGGACTTCTTTATGAATTCGAAATTGCGCAATATCTGTGTGAGGCAGCGTGTTGTCCACAAAATATACATATAATATAATATAATATGTGAAGTATATAGATATAGTTTTTTTTGTGATTTCACTACAGGAAAGCTTTTCGTGTACAACAATTTGTTATGCCAAGCTTTCTGCGTTTCAAACGGTCTTACAATCACGGGTGGATATTAGGGGAGACGAAGGAGGTAGCCACATCGGCTACCCCCGTTGGGAGTTTCGCACTTAGTTTTTGCATTGTTTTGTTAAACATCTGATGAACCACTCTAGAGTTACATTTAATAAGCTCTGAAGCAAGTCATATGATTTTTAAAAATAATGCAAAAAAGTGTGGGCATGCCCCAAATGCCCCAAAGAAGTACCTCAACTTTAATGTGTAGACAAAGACATCACAGTGGCGATGTTTTCAGGTCCCTTCTGAGAATTTGCCTAAATTCTAATATCCATCACTGCTTACTCTGATTGGACTTGAATCCACGAAAAGTATATGGATTTCGTAGGCCTAATTGAAATAGCATTTACTATCTTTTATGAGCTGATCTTATGCGCATTGTCCAGCCTGGCCTGTTAAAAAAATGCGACGCAAACCAAAAATCACGCCACTGCAATCCGGTAAAATTTATAACTCTATTAAATTTACTGAAAATTCTATAGCACGAGAAGATCGTCGTCCCCTCAATTTTTTCATTCTGTTTCGTGTGGCATCCAAATTTGAGCTCTTGAATGTTGTTATTATCTGCGAAGTTTGTATTGTAACACGAAAATTTCTGAGCTTACTTGACTAAACGACTTGGCTCTTTTCGAGAGAGTTAATCCGTACTTTTATGTACTGCTCCGGTGGTCGTTACAACACAAAGTGATTTTTTTGTTCATATAAGAAACCTTGTACGAGCGCCGCGAAGCGACATGAATGCATGTTGCGTTGATGAAAGATAATATTATTTTAATATTTCGCGTTTTGCGAATTGATCCATTCAAAACTTTTGGATACTGTGAGGCTGTACGTGAAATTTGAATAAAATGACCTTGCGCAAGGGGTAAATCGGGCGTGTGCCCCATCTGGAAAGGACAGGTGCAGCAGACTGAATCGAGCTAAAAAGCGACAAGAAATTCTCACTCCGGGCCATTTGAATGCATCGGTCACATTTTACGTCTTTCTTGAGGATAGTCGTCAAACTAACTACAACATTTTATAAATCTATACCATGACATTCATATATATATACGTGTAGATATACAAGCCTGTTCGGGTTCGGGTCCTGGTGGCGATTGTCCTAGGTGGCAGTTGTCCGCGTGTCAGTTGTCCTGATACCATAACAGCCACCAAAGCAACTGTCTCCACTTCATATGAGGATTGAATTTGAAGAGTAACAGTATGACAATTGTCAACGTGTTTTCATAGTAACATTCAGACAGTTTGAAAATCACCTTCAACACACTGCGTTTGGCATGTTAGTGATGCTGAAAAAGCTAATAGATTTAAGCACACTTACCACAACATTTTTTAGACCCTGCACTCTTGCAGCAGACACTGGAATTGTAGAAAAGCTATATCTTTGTCACTAAAGCAGTAGTCACGAATCCAGGATCTGACGAAACAAATTATGGTTGAAATTTTAGCACAACAAAACCAGACCAGAGCGCAGTTTTCCCTGCAGTGCACACTGCAGTTTTTTCCTAAAAGTCCAAACAGTGAAGTATTTTCTTCCTACGATTGACGGAGAAAAACGACGCAAAGCAATCGATTTTTAGTAAGTGTCGTAAAGTGGATCGTCGATTTGCTCATCCTGTTGAGGATTGCATGTACACATGACGCCATGATGTGCGAACCTGGGTGAACATAAGTCACCTGTGTCGTCATCACGTTTTCGCGCTCTCTTGCCTCAACACGAACAGGCGATAACCACGAAAGGTGCCGGAGAACGTCTGCGCTTTAGCGGATAGTTTAGTAAAGCTTTAGGAACCATAGTAAAGCTTGAGGAACCAGATAGAACGAACGCAACAACAGAAAACAACACATTCCTTTGTCTTGTCTGTGCTTAACTTTTGTTTATGTAAAAAATAACTGGCGCTTATGTGTTTAACTTGGTAAAGTCGTTTTTAGGCAGTGAAAGACTTTCGAATTTAACACTTCCTGAGCACGAAACCTTTGCAAGAACGTCGGAAGTACATCACATCATACTTTTAAGTACATTACATCATACTACCTAGAAGAAAATGTTTTGTTATAGTTTTGCATTAAACTGATCTAAAAAAATCCACGCAACATTTTCAAATACGACATATATGTTATAGTGCTATGTCCCTCCTCCGAAAAAGTGTCTGTGGACGAATAGCTTTGACAGGAGTGTTGTATCCGCCTGCGTTTGCAAAGAATTCTAACAAAATCGAAAGGCAGGCATAAATGTAGTAACGGTGTTGTGCTGAGTAAAGCCTAAGGTAGTAATTTTGATTTCGGTGCAGGCTATCTAAGAAGATCAACTAGTTTTTTCATGCTTTTTTTATCCCGGAATGGAAACTTTCGCTCACAATTATTGTCACCGTTTGTTTTTATCAACGGTTCCTAGGGAGTTCGGATAATATTCCGCTTGATTTATTTATTTACTTTTGCGGTGTCACGTAGAAGGAAATGTTTACGGCTTGCCATAACACCGGTCCGTCGTGAGTGCATCAGCCCTGACGCGAAAATATGAAATTATTGACTTCCAAACAACGGAGCGGTTGACATCGTAAATTAAGGTCAGCAACAAGTGATTTTAGCAATGTTCGACGGCCAAGCGGCCTGTCTTTCCAAAGAGATCTGTTCAATCGCAGGATCGCTCCCTGGTGTTGTTGCTTAACAAGCAATCAAACTCTGCTTGCTTACGACCAATCTCGTGCAAGATTGATTGCAGTTGTTCAACGTTCTTGCCAGCTCGGAGAGTTTTTCGATCGACGGGGTGTTCGTCGATTGTGTCGCTTTTGCTGCGTGGCCAGAGGCGTGGCCGTGGCTTGATCCCTTGTCTGACGTTTCTGGTACTTCAATACTTGCAGCTGGTATGACTGCTTCTATTTCAGCCAACCGTGCCTTGCTGCGGTTGTGATATATATCTCATAACATTTTTGTTTGATTTGCAGTTACAGGATATGTTTTTTAGTTAAAACCGTAGAAGACTGCGCACTGTGTTTGCATGTGATATCTTTTTCGATGTCCCTCTTCTACGACAAAGAGGTTTGTGGCTACTCATCTCGGTGACGCATTGGTTGACCACTTTACCTTCTGAACGTGATGTACCGAGGCGTAGCCAGGGGGGGCAAGGGGACCATGCCCCCAAAATTTATAGCATATCTTGTCATTTTGTGCTTTTGAGAGGCGGTATCCCATACAAAATATGGTTGCCCGCTTAAAGTCAAAAGATTTGCCCCCAAAAATTTTGGGCTGGCTACGCCACTGTGTGGTACCGTAAGTGTTTTTGGCTGAAAAACGCTTAAGCAAAGGACCTCACTCATCACAACACATAACTCGTGAGAATTTACCAGAATTGATAACTTGCGTTATACTCGAATTGCAATGATCCTTCATTTCTGCCCATCGCTGCTCATACGACAAGAAAAAATTCAAAATCTAACAGAAGATGACATAAAAAGATGAAAAAACCTCCGGCTTCTTTTATGCGCACTTTGCATGTGTTGCACTGGTGAGTGTTCAGCCAAGACGCTTTTAAATAAACTTGTTGATGCTTTACCCGAGGTTTATCAAACTTTTCTTTATCTCTTACTACTTGCAAAAGACGATTTTCTTTTTTCTTCGTTTATGAAGACTTATTCCAAATAATGATTACGGAACAAACAAAGTTTTACGGGATAAATCTAAACAAGGTATCAAAAGGAATCGTTTTGTATCTGAAAAAGTCGAGCTTCGCAAGATGTCACTCTTGCTATAAACATTATTAAATTTACTCCCATATTGGGTAAAATTTTCCCCCTGAAAAAGAACCACTGGTCTAAACTAAATAAGCTAAACTTGTTTGACAATGTTGTTATTTCAGGCTGCAATGATAAGTACCGAAACAGCAACGATCTGAATTGCGTTTATGTAAAAATCCATCGACACTAATGTGTTCTTTTCGTGTTAACTTGCTTGACGACATTTCCGCACAAGAGGTTTTAGCAAAGTTGAAAGTTACACATTGCACAATGCTCGTGTCGTCAGCTCATAAGTACAATGACCTAGCGCATGCTTGTTCCACAGTCCTTGACTCGAAGCAGTTTATTCAAGCCACATTATGCTATCTCGATCCTTATAGCAAATAATCGCCTTCGAAATTGGTTGTTTAAAAACCGTCCCTGTGTTTGCTTTGCGAAAAGAACGCATGCTTTAACAATGGTGCGTCACGCAAGCCTAGATATCGGTGGTAGAATTCAATACCCGTGTCGCAGCTGAATTTATGTTTTCTTCCCTTTTTCTTGAAGAAGTTTATGTTGAAGGCCATACAAAAATCTCGCTCGAACGCGCCAGGAAATCAGGAAAAAATAAACTTTCGGAGAAGATGGCATTTCAGGATCAGTAGAGAACGTTTATTTCTGAGAATCACAGTTTCATTCACATGAAGTTATCCTGTAAGCGCGCAAATTAGAGAAAAGAAGCAGTTCTAGCATGATTGGTTGAACTAACACATTCTTCTTTTTTCGCAATTCATTCGATCTACGACTGCCGTCATCGCCCTCGCCTTGCTATACAAACGCTAAACCAACTTCGTGATGTCACTGCTTAGTTTCGTGCGAAATGAACCATTGGGGAGCGTGGTTCGGCTGCCGCCCAGTTGGCTACGTTCTCCACTGCTTCTCGTCGCAACCCCATTTAAAGTTTCTCAAGTATGAGCCCATTGACAAAGCATGCTGTTTCTGTGCAGTTAGCAATCATGAGGTGCCCGGATGTTCAAACCAGATTCCGCAACACAGCTCAAAGGGTTCGGCGAAACTCAGTTTGCAAACGGCTGTCAAATATTTCTTCATGCAATGATCCCTTCAGTGCGTTTTCAAAATTTTCAGAAGCAGAACAACAGGCGCCGACTTTTTAGACAATAAATGGTGCTTAAGATGACTTCATAGGTGGTGATGAACTGAATGCAGTTGCACATGAACAGCCGAATTGGTATGGTTGCATCATTCCAAGAGTTTCAACGCCGAAAGACAGGATGGACGTGTACGAGATGATGAAAAAAAAGAGCAGCCAATCTGCTGAGAAATTAGTTCTTTGATATCTGCTTTAAACGTCTAATCAGGCCTCAGTGTTGAAAGACGACTAATACAATGCCAAACGCTTTGTTAGTTCCCTTCTTCGGCTTGGTAAACCTGCCAATACATTTGAGACCAAAACATTGTTCTGGCAGAATCGAAAATTCTGATACTAGCCGTAAAACCGAAATTACGCCGGCGTTGCAAGTCCGGGAACGAGATTGAGAGTGCTAAAGTCAGGAAAATGAGATCGACCGCGAAAGCAATTGATAAAACGGAATAATTGGCGAAGTCTCGACAGATAGTTGCCACTCGGAACAAAAGTGTTGCAGTAACAGACAGTGTTACAGTAACAATAACAGCGGCGTATGCTACCGGTTCAACGACAGAAAAGTATCACTGATCTCTTAATTTTTATGGGGGATTGGAACTGAAGCCTCACAAAACGGGCGCCTTCAGACACCCCAAAGCTGTACGTTTTTAAATGGACCTTTGTTCCGATCCTCATCTGTGTGGTCATGAATCTTGGGTAATGAGTGAAAAAGCGCTATCGCTAACAAAGCGGCAGAGATGGGATTTTTGTGAAAAGTCCACAGTGTGACGCATCGCGACGAAGTGCGCAGCTGTGAGCCGTGGAATCCTTAAACCCTAATGTCGAGCCACTTCTGCGAATAGACATAGAAATACCCAACTACCTTGGTTCGGCCATGTGATCAGAATGTTCCCGGACGGTTGGCGAAGCAAACAGTGTTCTCCTTAAGCTGCGCAACTGCACAGTACCACCAGACAATTTGCGCAGTGCTATCTCATTCTCGCGCACTTCCAACGTTCTAAATTTTAATACGGTATATATATATATATCCAGATCGCGTCATTCTTTTACCGTTGGGAGCGCTTCACTGTTTGCGTGTCTGCATGATTGCGCAATTGCATGCGCTTCATGCGCAACAAAACAAACATTTGCTCAGTGTAGAATTTTCTTAGAGGGAACACTGGAAGCAAGCCCTGCCGGCTACACCCGCGGGAAATGACCCAGAGGTCGATCAAGAACCAGGTGGTGTGACTAAATCTCCCACCGTGCTTGATCACGTCATGGTGTGGAGCCAGCAGAACTACCAGAGATTGTTGAAAATCTTAGAGGTATTTCGATTTCTCCTGGGGCTGCTGCCCGCGCGACCCTTGCTAGAGGAAAAGCGGATATGAAACTGAATGAATGAAATAAACTGAAACATGTTTGAAAATACGCCGTTTGTCAAGGACGGAATAGATTCGTAACATTTTTACTGAGTGTTTCCCACCCAAATCTGCCATCACGTCTTTAATCAAGTCTATACTCAGGATAGTAATGTGAGAGAGGTTTTTACCTTGATGGCGTATTGTGAAGCATGTATTCCCCTGCATATAACCTACTAATGACCTATAACAAATTTATCAGTAGGTAACCTAAAGGGTTTAAGGCGCTATAGAAAACGTCCTGGAAAATGATAATTGAAAAACTTCAAAGTTGCTTTATGACAATGATACAGATTTCCCGTAAACTGCAAGAGTGCGGGTCGAAATCTCGCCATGATTGTAGATAAAGCGACGGCAGGGCGTTCGGCTTAATAAGAACCAGAGTAAATCGTCCGGATCAACAATACCATCACTTGCCGTCATATAATTTCCACTTGCGCTGTGGTAAACGGGTTTGCTCTGCGGGAACGATGAAGTAAAGAGAGAAAATGTCGAGTGACTTCACTCGAAAACGTTGTTTCGGCAAGCGCAAAAAATCATTTTTCTGAATTAAAATACACTTTCTCCACAATATTGTCCCATGCGCACGTACACTTTGCTTCAACAAATGGGATACTGAACAATTTCCACTATTGTTTCGCATTTACTTTAACGCTGAATTGACAATAAAAGCTGCCACGCGTCCTTCAGGTTTTTGTATCAGATAAAGCATTTATAGCAGAACTGTCTTTATCCAAGAAAATTCGCCCCGAGTAATGACGTAGGAAGTACTACCAAGGCTTTATACATTTCTGGTAGAAACGGGATTTCAAGATATTAGTGCACCAAGGTTTTGCTCATAAACCCATTCATCAAGCACTAACGTCTGCGAGCATTAACACACAAATAACTTTTCTCACAGCATTGTTTTGGCGGTTCTGTTATTTGTTTCGTATGGCCATTACCTGTTATATGCCAGGGGTGGTCAACCCGCGGTTTGCAAGCCGCACGCGGCTCTTTGCCCGGTTTCATTCCGCTCTTACGTAATTACCAGTCCAGAAGTCCCACGAAATAACACGCATAACAACAAATGGCTTGTAAAGTTCTGTCATTGTCATGGTGCTGTGAGATATTTCAAATAAATCGAGCTGACCAATAAATCGAGCAGAGGTTTTGTTCGTGTGTGGCCATGTGTATGATGTGGCTCTTTGCGGTAATACAAAATGTGGATCTTGGTCTCTGACTTGTTGGCCACCAGAAGCCCCCCCTGCAAAATTTTTCTCCTCCCTGAAAAATTGTTTCGGGCATAGTTGAAAACTATTGGACATAATTTAAAAAATTTGGGCCCCTCTCAGAAAACGTTTTGCCACTCATGGTCTCCCAAGCTGGTTACGGGGCTGTTGGCCACCCATGTTATATGCAGCTGAAATGTTGACACGACCCTAGGCAGACAACATTCACCATTTTTTCATGAATGTCTTCTGTTACACTTAACACACATCTTCATCGTGCTTTTTGATTTTCATACTTTAACTTTTCAACGCCAATCACAATCGGTCTGTTCATCTGTCATGAATAATCTTGAATAATGATGTCAAAAGTGTCGCACTTTGTTGGATACCTCACTCTATATATCGAGGGCCAGGTGAAACTACGGTACGCGATCCGCCGAGTGGTAAAGTTTTGCGTGAAGGTGGAGCAGAGGAGTTTCATTTCATCTTTCACTTAACATTTGCTTCTGTAGTATTTACGGAACTTTGCGGAGTTTGGGCGGAGTCGGATTTTGAAATTTTCCAAATTGTCGGAGGCGGTGTCAAGAAATAACACTCTGCCCGGTTCTAGTCTCTATAGTCAAGTTGTTTGCTGACAGAGAGAAAAGAGCATTTTACAAACTGTATGTCTTTGGTTAACTACAGTAGAAACGTCGTTTTGCCATCTCAATTCCCGGTGATAAAAGTTAAAACGCGTTGTGATGTATAGACGTTTTGTCGGCCTATTTAGTTTGCAACGGCTTCTTTTGGAGGTTGACATACAAGCCTTTATTTGAATGACATACAAGCCTTTATTCGAATGACTTCTAACAGCGCGGCAAAGGCAAGTTTACAAAGGAAGCATTTTAGGTATTAATTATTTCACACTGTATAACATGTGGCTCCTTAAAATTTAAATTTTCTGAATGCGGCTCTGCTCTGGAGAAAATGCCGCATAATTAAAGCAGTCGCGTGGAGTGTGAGTCTGAAAATAGTTTGCCCAGCCTTGGTCTTATGTACCACCGATAATTAAGGGCGCAATAGATGCATTTGTGATAAAATATAGTTGCAATCGCCGATTAGATTTAGAGGCTAGGCTGCTACCTGGTTCACCTGTGCCGTTTATCTGGGTGTTTGCGTTCGTGGTGGTGGTTTGGGTCTACAGTATAGTTTGTGTGGCAATGTCACAATGATATTTGTAACCATCCTATTAAGTAAATTGATAAAAAATTACATGTAAAACGCAACTGCCAAAAAACTTAAAAATACACTGCCTGTGTTTGCTACCCTGTGGGTTTTATTAAGATATGTGTGGTGCTGCTTGATCTGGAAAATAGAGAACTTTGAGGAATCGGCTCAAGCCGACGCTGTGTGGAGCTCATGCTAATCCACCCGTCAGTAAGAAACATTGAAGTGTGGTGTTGGTGTTGTAATATTGGCTATTTTGAACTGCTGTTTGAGCTCATGTGGAAAAATAGACAAAAATCGCATTTAATTTTGTTCGCTTCACTTTTACGTGTGTAGTATAGTCTTATATATAAATAAAGTAGATATGCGCAAAAGCCCAAGGGAATAAAGGTGGGGAGAAAGTGAACAACTCTTGCTCACCAGTAACGAAAAGGTTGAGTTTGACGCAGTGGAGTCTCGCAAACTGCTGACCGAATTCGACATCATATGAGGTATTTTACTGACCTGCACCTAGTTTGGACCAACGATGCCTTATCACAAAACGCTGCAGCCGCTCTTCAACTATGAAGTAATGCTGATCGTTTTCCTTTTCGAGCGTATGCAGCGAATCATTCATTGAATTTTAATTTACAGTCATCACATATTTTACGCACCATTGTTTGAACGCATCTGAGAACTATCAACGCCTTGCAAGAAAATGTTGAAGAAAACGAGCGTGAACCATGCCCTGAATTTCTGCGTCAGGGAAATAAGCGGCGCCTTGACGGCGAATATAAGATTAACTCTTACCGCAAATATTCCAAGCGTGTCTGTACAATTTGTTAGACAGTGGTTTGCAGCCCTAATTATGGAGTAATTATTGGCTGCTTGACACGAATGGAAGGAAATTCACTTGTGAGAAGTCTAACTCAGGTGGTGGTTATACCTTGTCGTCGTCGCTTTAATTGCGAATCCTGTTCGTCCCTGATGGGCCAGGCAACCTAGATCGTACAATTTGAGCTCGTTTGGCAACAAGTTATTTTTGGCACAGCTCAAAGAAGGCAGTCATGAGTTAGGTATTGTTAACAGAAACTAAGTTCGAAAGAAAAATGTTTTTAGATATCATAAGCTTGCTGAAGCAGATGGTGTTTTACAAGTTTGCAATATTAAGCAGATAATGTCATTTCATTTTTAAACAACGCGTTCACAATTACCAGTGTTGCTACGAATTTATGAGAACTAAGACAGGTTGATAGTTTTAGTACTAATTTGTATCACATGATGTGAAAACTGTATCTCACACTTTTTTACACAAGTTCCACATGACCTCAGCAGGTACTACACGCGTAAGCGCGCTGAGAACTTTAACAGCAATTGCGGCAAAGCTGCGTTAATGTTCATAAAACTTGTTTATTTCTCGTCTAATGTAGTTGAGATAGCGTTTTATGCTGCATGGTGGCTAAGACTCATGAAAAGCTGTTTGTTTTTTCGCCACAACTCGCGTTTTTCTCTTGAGATCTTCTTGTAAAAATCACTTGATGCCACCCGTTCTCGGTAGTCTGAACGTAATTCAACGTTGGGGAAAAATCCAAACTTCTGTTTTTTAGCCGTGGGATTGTGAGGTAGGAAGCGCGCTGTCTTGTCTGGTACATAACAGAACGCGAGACATTTAGTCTTGACTTGAAACAGCATTAGCCATTAGCCAGGCATTGTGATCGTCACAAAAACAACCTTGAAGCATAATAGTGCAAGCTCTCCTCCGATTCATGTGCGTATGCGTACTTTGCAAATAAATAAACTCATGAAACTTGGTAGTAAAGTTCGCCGTGGTGAATCATGTGCTTTACTGAAGAAGTTGTCAACAAGAAATGCTGACAGGGGCGCATTCAAAACTGTAAATCGTTCTTAATGCATTCTTCGTCCACCAGAAGCGCGACAGCGGCTGCCAGCACTGCTGCTTGGTCCAGGCTTTGACATGTAGCTGATTTTTTGCTCCGCCGGGAAAAGCAGTTGGCGATCTGCCAAGACCTAGACAGTGCACACTTTGGCAGTGAATGCTCGTTCGACTAGACATGAAACATATTGTTCGTTACTAGTGACTCGTAACCTGCTAGATCCACGGTGTTGAAATTTTTCTCATTTCAAGAAAAAATTGCGAGAGCTGGTGTTCATTGATGTCCAGTAAACCGTAATATTATGGTGCTGGCTTTTCGCCGTCTGTCTGTAGCAGATTTGACCCAGTCAAAATATTTGTGTTTCTGTCTCATGACATCACTGAAAAAACTATAAAACCATTCTATGGGATTTTTGAGGAAATTTGCAGAAGTAGTACCCATCTGAACGTTGCTGCAAGGTTATTTTTGTTTTTTAAGTGATTAATTAGCAGCAGATACTTTGATCACCTTTGCACAAACTAATGATCTTGGATTCTTTGTGGGTTGCAAGCCAAGCACTTGCGCTGTGTTGATGGAAAAGCAGTCGTTGAGACGTCTGGTTTTAAGTCCAACGGAGATATGCATTCTTGTACCCTAAGACACGAATATTTTAGCATGTAGCCCACCACAAAGCCATTTCTTACACGTAAAAGTGAAGCTGCATGTACTCCAGTGATTTAGTTGTTGATTCGTATGTCCTTAGTATACACATTCAGCGCAAGCTTGCTCTACATTGGCACTCTCCTTAAAATAACCAGACGACGTTTTTGTTTTTATGAGATTTTCATTGAAAAACAGTGGTGCTGCCGACAACTTCACAAATTTATTTGGTCCGGAAGTCGTGTTCATATTTAGAATAAAGTATGTGCTTGAAAAATACCAGGAGTTATTGTAACAAAAATACTTCTTTCAAAAATCAACTGCATGCACATGAGGCAGAATAGCTATTTAAAAACAAACCTCAGTGTGTTATTCCATTCACCACCACTGAGAGAAATTTTATTGAAATGCAAACAGGAAATGGCAAATACGTTTATCAAGATCCATGAAATGCTTTTGAGCAAGCAAAACTGAGCATTCAAATACAGCTTACATCTTTGCATTTCTGCCATGACTATGACCAAGCAAGTTGATTGCCAAACCATAAAAACTTTTATTACCTTGTGATTCACATTTACGAGAAGCTGAACGTATCCCCACACAAACTTATGACGGACATTTGTGTTCATCTCTGTCATCTAGGTTCTAGGAGAAAAACCGACTCGTGCAGGATGTTGCGCACGGACCACCGCAGAGTTCGAAGTGTGTCGCACTTTTAGCGAGTGCTTTTCAGACAGAAAAGCAGCTTTCCCGAAATGAGTTTATCAAAACGGTAGCGCTTTGACCAAACACCTGCGACGCCGATTAAAAAGCGAGCATGCAAACAAATTCCTCTGATCCGGTGATTTGCGATCCGCCAAGTGTGACGTCATTTTCGCGTCACGACAGCCTGTGCAAGCAAACAATACGCCCATCGCTCAACACTCGCGTGGACCTTAAAGCGGATTTGTTTTTCCCTGTAAAGTTCTTGGTTTTACGGAACTAGGAGGGAGGTACCTCAAACGATGGATTTATTTATGTACGTACGTAGTTCTCTTGTTTTCAACCACGATTTAAGTCCATGAGTCAGGCAGCCGTTTGCCAACAACCATATAAGCTGGGGACGGCAATTGCTGCAGTGCTGCTAGCATGTGATTCACCATGTAATTCCAAGTGCTGATGCAGCAGCTAAACGTGTCGCAAACAATTGTCTGTAGATCAGGGGTTTTTTTAAGGAAAATGTTAGGTACCCGGTATGGACCTGTAGTGACGCGATTTCTCTGATCCTAAGACCCGCTAATAATTTTCTCTGATTCTAGGGACCCGATTTTCAATTCTAGGGACCCGAATCGGGTCCCTAAAACACCTAAAAAAACCTGCTGTAGATTGAAATTTTCCTTGTCACCACTACTTATACAGTATATTCAAACTTTTATGGTACGGTAGTTATGTGTAATGCAACCGAAAACAACGAGTATATTAACAGAAAATTCCAGAAAAGCGGTAACAACGTGCTGTAACTGGCGAATTAAAATCAGGGTTTGCAAGGATTTATTGAAAGGCAAACATGATTACTCAATGTCTAGTTGAACTTCTATGCTTTTTACAAATTTGGCAGTAAGTGATAAGTGAAACTACTGCCTGCAGTCTTCTCTTTTCTATCAGCCGTCAACTAAACAGAACTGGGCCCATGTGTGAAGCGCTCATCATACCCAAAGCTACACCTTCTCAAGAATTCAAAAACAAGGGCGAGCTATATGTTACAACTTGATTGCAGTTGTAGAAAAGCATTATTTTGACTGGAAGCACATTGCTTGGCTGCGAAAATATGTACACCTCTTTGATAATACAGTATTGAACGTGGAGTTAGGTGCACTATTGCCTGATAAGGCCGACGATGGGAAGAATATTAAAGTAAAATATCAATGAAGAAACATCCAAAGGCACAAAACCATCGCACTCATCTCAGAGTAAATATGTCGAGAAACACTTGACAATCCTATTCATTTGTTAACTCCTTTCGAAGTGTCTAGACTAGACTTAGAGCACTCTGATTCTCCACCTGTGGTGTTATCGCGTACCACTAGTCACTAGTGGTATGTGAGGGCTTTCCAGGTGACAGACGAGCTTTTGAGGTATATGCGAAGATTAATGTCAGATAAATGTATGGTGTCTATTATTGCAACTGTTGCAAATTACATGTCACTTTACGATAATAAATCACCCTACAATGAATTTTACCCACTTTTACTTAAGTGACAATCGCAGCCGTTGAATTTAAATTATTTTTTGTTATTTCATTGCGCATTTTAGTACTCTTAAGAACATTTGAAGAAATTATAAGGCTCTTCATGAACTGATGGTATGCAGTGAAAAGCAACAGGTGGTGCAAGGTCAGAGAAAGGTTAAGAACCACGGGTCTAGGGAAAGATCAGAGGAAAACATCTTTATACTGCAATCGCTAGTGTAATGCTGACATTCCTTGTAGTTTGTATTAGATCTGAAATTTTACGTAGAGGAGAAAATTTGAACAACTTTCATATATCACGCAAGTTAGTGTCAATCGATATTTGTGTACGAATAACGCACACATGTTTAATAAAACCCAACTCTTCACCAGAATATTTGTGAAAAATTAGAATCAACCAAAAAACGTCACCCATGAAATATACAGGGTCACTCATGAGTGAAACGTCACTCATGAAATATGCATGTTGATGTTATGTAAGGGATTGTTTACTTGACGCGCATATTCTGTTGTTTTCTCAATCGTGACTGATGGGTAACGTTAAAATCATATAAAAAGAAATCAGGTTTAAACGACATACTGCACTGAGAATACCTAATCGCAGAAATAATCAGAGACAATGTACATTTGCAAAGTTGTGGAAATTGTCTAACTAAAGTTGTATAATCGTCCAAAATGCAAAAACTGCGCTGTTTGCTTTATGCTGGTTACTAACGTGTACAGCGTGTCGTTGTTGGTTATTGAAAATGGAAAATGTACGTAAATTCACACTTAGAAAATAAAAACAAGGTGCCTGATCAAACACTTAATCAAGATGTTTGGTGAGAAAATAAAAAGTTTAAGGGAAACAAAGCAACTTTCATATTCTTCCAGTCGTTGCTACGTTTTTAGTTACATATCATGGGCACGTGGCTATTACATATTCAACCAAATTATGACGTACAGGGCAGTGGAAAATGATGCATTTTTTAAAGTACTCCAAGTGGCGCTGCAGATGAAAGTAAGTTTCTATCCGTGAACCGGCTTTTGAAGCGAAGACCTAATTAGAGAGAAAATAACTGCTGGCGGTGTCTTTGGCCAGAGCGGTTAATTACGCTCTCGACTGACCGACACCTGGCATTCATGATCGCCAAGTGGTTGGAAAAGGAGTTGAGTCGATATCGCTTGACCATGATGGCAAAAACTCGAAAATGACGGGCCTACCACCATAATCAGCACGTGTGACTAGCACGGCGTCAACGGCTTGCAGCCAGTCTGTTTGGCTGCATTACGGTTACCGCAGTGAGAAGGTACTGCTTGGCTTTGATTAGAAGACTAACCAAGTAATTGCGCCTCCTGCCGATAGAGATTACGCACTTAAGACGACAGTCGATCAAAGTTCGGTAAAAGAAAAGGGCGTTGCGTTTGCGAGGCGCATTTTTATTGCAGCAGATCATCTCTTGTGGTGGTAAGGTTTTAGTCGTAAGAACAACGGTCGGTTGAGGCTCGCGCGACAGACGTGCTTTCGCATTCTTTCCCCGAGACGATCCGATTTTAATTGCAACCGGGCAAACGGTGACCGCAAACTTCGCAGCTCCGTGATCGTTGTCAATTAATAACAATCACTAGCAGTGGCACGTCAACATCGGTTATAGTCAAATAAAATCTGGCAGCTCTGAAATAAGCGCAGTGTTCTGTTCGGTTTGTGGAGCCTGGCCAAGTTTGGTGTTCGCGTGATGTTTTCTTGAACGCGGCCAATCTGACTGGCCGGTGCTACCTTTTCAGTGTTAGTGTAAGCGTCGTTGAAGTTATATTTTTTTCTAACAGTTTCCATAATCGTTCCCCATTAAAGCTATGTAGCTGTCGTCCAAGCAAAGATCAACTAGGGTTGTTTCCTCAAAAATGTCCTTCCGACTACTGCAGAGTTCAGTGAAACGGCAACATCCCGACTTCCCTTTAAAATCATAAAGAAGCAAGACAAGCCGTCACGTTTCCATTTTTTAAAATAAAATTGGGTATTTTCCCAACTTGTTGGCGCACTGACCTGGGAAATCTACATTTTGTGATGGGAAAAAATATTACGTGTCTTTCGTTTTTTACGCAAAATCTCAACAATTTTAGTTATTTTAGGGAGTATAGACCATAGCCAGTTGTGGTCGAATTCGCTGAGTATTTCTGTAACTATTTTCCTAAAGCATTAGTGGACACCTGATGCTAATCCTGGAGAGGTAAAGCGAAGGTCCTGCAATTGCGTACGAGACATTAATTTTTCAAACCATGGAATAAGTTCTATGGAAGGAGTATTGGTAAAGCATAAGCATACTTTTTGAACACTTTACAAAATAGCAATTATTGAAAGTAAGCATCGTTAAACATTGGCTAAACACAACTTAGGGCCAATGCATGGAATAGAACTTTACCATGGTTACAAGACAATGAGCATTTTGTATTAATACATTTAAATTGTAAAGGCAACAATCGCTCAGACTTTTCCTACATACCCAATTCATTTGACTTGATCAGTGGTTTACGATTTTCCATTCATTGCTTGTTTTCAAAAACAACTTTGGCTAAAGAACTACCCCATGCCCATAGAACCAAGGTGCATGTCTTGTTTTGGTACACGAAAAGCGGAAGTGTTAAATAGCCTTGTAATGAAAATCACGGCCAATAAAAACGATACAAATGATGTTTGTATCGTTTTCACTGGCCGTGATTTTCATTATAAATATCTTGTTGTCATCATTACGTGAGTGAAGACTTCATTGATCGAGCAAGCAAAGATGTATCATCTGGAAAGAAGTTCTTAAACACACGGCCGTTAATGGTATAGGACCACTCCAAACCCTTCTATGTCAAGCGGTTCTTAGGTTGCCCACAAAAAATCAGTTTACAATTAAAGAGCACGAGGACAGGCGCCTTCGAAAATATCTAGCATAAAAGTGTCTTCTCAAAGTTAGACGACATAATAGTTCTGGTCTTTAACAAAGGCTACTTGACAATAACATTTTTCCTCAGATGCCGCTGTAAACAATTCCAACTGACAAACGCAAACTTGGTTATTTAGCAACGCATTTGTTAAGAATCCCCCGGCAATGTCGCGAGCACCCTCAGGGGCACGTGTACCGAGGTGACGTCAGTTTTATCTGCTAGTCTTACCTCATCAGCGTCCACGTCAAATTTTTGTGGCCTGTAGCAAANTTTTCAACGCGATTCCTGCAGTAGAGGATACATTTCATATTGCAGTTTTTCCAAAGTTTTTGGCCATGTTGGAAGAATCATATAGGCAGTGTTTTAATGTTCCGCTTCTCCTTATCTATTGAAACACTTGTCTTTGAAATACATCAACATTGCTCTGTTTAGACACAAATTTGTGCAATTTTTTAGTTTACATGAAAATGGAATCGACTGAACCACATTGAAATTTTGTCTGTCCATAAACGCCTTCAATTGTAGCGTACACAAGTGTATGTGGTGTGATTTAAGCAAAACATTTTTTGATACTGTGGATTGCTAGCTAACCAACAACGTAATTTCTTCCACTCAGAACACTAGTTGAAAGCACTTCATAGATATTGTGAAGATACTGTACATAGTAAAATATCTTTAACAACTACAGTACGTAGTAATAGCGGAAAAGCGGTATGACGAGGTTGTGTTGTGAGCCTATAAAATACATACAAACTGACTGTGAAAATTCTTCCCATATGCATTTGCCAACCTCATGCGGGCCAAAAGATTTGGGCCCTTTCTCTGGAAAGATACAGCTGCACACAGCGCATTATTATACGCTAAGGAAAGACGTAATTCGGCATGCTGGCGTTTTTCAGAATTTCATCAATGAGTAACCTTCATTGAACGCTAAGGAAAGACGTACTTCGGCATGCTGGCGTTTTTCAGAATTTCATCAATGAGTAGCCTTCAGCTAGACATGAGCATGGATGCCAAGAACATTTATCAGGTAAAAAATCCAAAACAGATTAAGAGCAAAGCAAATTGGGACGAACAGTGTTGTTGTGATAGTGTGGTGTGTTTTAATCCTAATTTTCTTTTGCATATCAACAAGTGACAAGAGTTGAGATGTAAGCCTGTCACATTTCTCAAAGAAAAGGTGAAGCTATTTAATAAATGTGTTTTTCCGGGTTAAGCAATTACTTGGACTCCTTTTTGCTCCGCAGGCTCAGAAGCTCCCTAGTTGTAACCCTTGCATGCGTCTCTTTTTGGCTGTTTCTATGATCCCCCGAATCTGAGAACCAGTTCAAGATATAGCGTTTCGTTTGTTCTTCTTAATTGATATTGTCTAACTGTGAGAATTTGGGTTGATATAGATTTGGTACTAGGTGAATTACATTTAAGAGTAAGACTTCTCTTTGAGTGTTTTCCAAATCATCCTTTAAAACCTAAATGTGCTGCATACAAGCTTGAAAGGTGTTTGATTAGAACAGAGTCGATGAGCTTCGCGTTGCCATTTGAAGCCTATTTTAAACGCCACGCATTTAAACTTGTGTGCGAATTGTTTGCGGCATCTGTGCATCGCAGCACTTGTACTTGCACGCTGGAGCACTCGAAGTACCGCCTGTAGGAAACCGGGCCAGCGATAAACTGCGACCTGCAGTAGTGCGAGAGACTTGGGTTGTCACAGTCGATTTAAATGTCAATGAACCTGAAGCGATGAGTCTGCTATGCTGTTACCAAGCTCTGCAAACAGACCATTACTAGACGCAATGGATATTAAGATTTAGTTTTGGTTTGCTCAGCCATTGAGCAGGGACTGTTCTGGGCTCGGTATTTGCAAAGGTGGGCAGATCGACTTAGCGGCCATGTGCCTGACCTCAAGGGCTCAAAATACTCAGTAACAGCTTTGACATATCTGCCTCAAGAGCTTCAAGAGGCTCGTGGGTGCAGATGAGGTTCGAGTCTTCCGTTAAATCCAAGTAGCGTCATACGCAATTGACACAGCTACTTCAAGCTCTTTTTTTGCTGAAAGAAAATTAACCATGAGATTGACAGGGTTTTAATTTTAGTCGATGAGTTTTAACTTACACGAATCACAACCCTTTGCTATTTACAACTGTTTTTCACTTTTCTAACCAAGGCCAACGGTGAAAATTTTTCGCTATTTTGCTGACAACAAAGATACTGTCATTCAAGATTCGACAACGGGTACTAGCTAGTCAATGGTTCTAAAAATGGAGGGCGTGAATGGCTTGCAAGGGGGCGCGAGCATGGCAACGACATATTGTTGGAAAGCAGGATGATGGGAAATAATTATTGTTCTGCTCTTTGTGGTGAGGCGTGAATAACAATGAGTAACGCTAAAGGGGGCGTGACTGAAAAAGTTTAAGAATCCCTGAACTGGTGGTGTTACCTCGCGTCGGCTCTGATGCTTGTAAACTTTTTTTTCACTTTCACGTGTGTAACATTTGAAAAATATTATACGTTGCAGTGCTAGAATCACAGCTTGGGTCCCACCGGGCTTTGAGTACATGCTGAAAACAATAGTAGTGCCAAAAGTGAACGTAATCATGAAAGACATCAAAGCTTTGACTGTTTGGTTCGTTTCAGTACAGAGAACCGTAGGTGCAAGAGATGGGATCTGTGCCACGCTCTGCAGCAATGTGGAAAAATAAAATCAGGCCTTAGCTGGGTACCTTTACAATAAATGATCCATGCACACTGTAACGTAGCTATTCACTGAACTGACTGGAATCTGGGTCGAGTTAGCCGAATCATGTGTCTGAGTTGAAATGAACCTAGTTTTAGGCGGAATTTCTCAAACACTGAAAGCAGTGTATGGATGACCTGTTTTAGATATTCGCAAAAAATCCCTTTATAGTGGAAAATACTTTCCTTGTGAAAAGTTTTCTTTCAAATATACATGCTGAGGACCGAACCCAATAATACATATTAGGTAATAACGAAATTTTCGTTGCATGCCATGATTTTTAGCGCAGTGTGGAGCTGCTTATTGTACACTGTTGCTTAAACGTCACTGGCAAAAAAATTTTACAGCACCTACAAACACTTTTCATGCAGTTATTACGACAAAGCCAGGATCGTTCCCACTGAGCTGCCCGCCTCATCATTTGCAGCTGGTGCCCTCCCAGCTGGAAATGAATGGTGACTTTTTTTGGTCGTCCGCTAACATGGGCCCTCAATCCCTCATCCACCAAACGCTGGCGACGCGCCTGTTGAAAAAAGCATTGGTGATTGTATCTGGCAAAGCTCCTCAACCATCCAACCTTTGGACACAGATGGGAGCTTTGCAGCAGCTATCATGTCTTGCCATCTCGCCAATGGTTTCCTAAGCACAGAAACGATTGAGAGATTGGTGCTTAATGTGTAACATCTTACGGCTGAGAATTATTGGCTAACACTAAGAGTTTTACAAAATGTGTTCTTCTGCTCTATCAAAGTGGCGCATGAAATAAAGACGATCTCATATGTGATAAAATAGCTTTGATATCCCTATAACGCAAATCAGCGCTTTTTCAGGTGTACTTTTCATCGAATAAAATTACCGACCTACGGTAAGCCTGATATTATCCCTTGAAACAAAGCAGTGACGAAACGCTTCGGGCAGCGCAATACACGTACGTGTGTGTACGCCAAACGTTTAGCCAAAAATCTGTAAAGCGTCATTTTCAAAAGTATTTAATAAGTGATCGCCGTCATCAGAAACATATGGAAAGTAAACGCACCCAGCCTTGATTTAAGCAAGCACACGAAACCATTAATCCACCGAGCGCATCCAAAACTTTACAAGGACCATTTTCTCAACTATGATACTGAAATTTGGTGGTACAGATTGGTTTATTATCTGGCAGTGTGCCATTAAATGTTTCCAAACTACCCGAAGTACCGTATTTATTCGAATATAACACGCACTCGTATATAACGCGCACCCTTAATTTTTGAATGAAAAAACTGTTGAAGACATGTGGTTGTAACAAAACATTTATTGATAACATACGGTACACTGGTAAAGCAAACTGCCAGTATAAGCACAATTCCCAAATGAAATTTACAATTTAAAACCGGATTCATCATCAGATTCACCAAAGAGTTGTTCGAGCTCTTCTTGAGTTACGTTTATATCAGTGTCCAAAAAAAGAAATAAAAATAAAGCGTGCTGATGAAAAAACTCGTGTAAACGCGCACCCTTAATTTTTGATGAAAATTCCGTACAAAATTTTGCGCGTTATATTCGAATAAATACGGTAATATTGATAAAAGCAGTAATTCGAACAAATTAATGATATTTTGTGAAAAGTTTATTTGTGACTCGTTCGTTACTGGCGTGAAGATAGTGGCTCGTAAAATTATGCCTTAACTGTTTTTTTTTTACAATCACCTGATTCTTCGCTGCTCGTGGGAACTCCACTTTCATGCTTTTGGGACAAGGTCGTTTTTTTCCTGAATATTTGACAATTTTCCGATTGCGCTAATGGGCTGACTTTGATTCGCTTTCAGAGCGTTACGCACTATCGATTTTTTCTTTATGACGCCCGGTAACGGCTGCTGCATATTTCTGCTTCGACGACCCACCAAAGGTCGCTATCGTGTCGGTTTCCATGATATGTCGGTTTCCCTTTGTTACTTGCCAATCAGTGCGCGAGCGACACAAGATGCGATTGCATTTCAAACACGATGGCACTGACATTTAGCTCATCGGCACTTAGTTGATCTGCTTCAAGGGGCAAGAGTTAACAGTTTCCGCCTACCATAGATCACTCAGCAGTACAACTGAAAAACCACGTGTTTGTTAAACATAGAGCCTCTGGGTGCTGTTTGAAGCATTGCAATTATTAGAAATCGCTGTTTCCTGGGGTCTGCGCGGTCATGTGTTTCACAAAAATCCCGTTGATGGAAACTAGCCCTTTTACCCGCTGAGTTTGAAGTCTTGCTTCTCTATTTGTTCCGTTCCGTTGGTTCATATCAAATATTTTCCTGCTAATGAGCGACCGACAAATCAATGCTGACAGACGGCGCGGCTCCTTTAATCTTGGGCATTGGTTGCCTGAGACCGCTAAAGTACAGGAAATGTTACTTTGGCGCGGTCAAATCGTACAACTGGCACGAGCAAACAAGTTTAAAAACCCGCTTCATTCGCCCCAATCTTGTCTTATGTTGGCAGAACTGGCCAGCACGCGGCTGCAACGCTCCTGTCCGTTTTGCACCTTCATTAGTTAGATCAGAAATAGCGTGGAGAATGGATCTTTGCTTAAATTACTTACATCAATCATTTGTACTTCTACTTTATTGCTTTTATTAACCGGATAAGAATTACTTGAACTTAGGTTGTTTTTTTGGGGACTGAAATCCCACAGCGTCATTTTAAGAGTTTTCCCGATTGTCAAGTGTTTCTGTGGAAATATAATATCTTAAATTAGGTATCATGTCGTTTGTTCATTTATAGCCACGATCAGAAAACCTCCACTGCCAACACTTTCATATTTTCTTCGTGGGGTAAACGTGGAAGTGATCTCAAGACTTTTGTTCCGCTGACCAAAATTTTTAATTATGCGTATTGGCAATCACTTCTCAGTTTCAGATCGATTATTCTTTGAGGATCATCGAAGGAATTTTATTAGCGGTATCAAATCGTCCAGTCAGTCAGAGGTCCACATCAGGTTCGCACATCGGTCGGCCTCTCGACATCGGGTCGCGCCTTTTTTTGCGCCGCCCGCTGGCGGTCAATAGTTCACGTAACCGGGACGCCACTTTCAGTTTGGTTGTAGTCGTCAGTTGCTTGATGTCGCTGAGCACGTAAGCGCTCGTGTCCTTGATTCAGCTGCAAATGAAAGAGCGCGAAAGATGACAAAGTAGGGAAAGGCGTTTACTTTTGAGAACAGAGACGCGTGCTCGTTGATAGTCAAAGCGTACGGGCTTTCCTCTTTGCATTTCATGTTCGTAAACCTAAAATTAGCTTCGAGTTGCCGCAGCTGCCGAGATCGGTGAAAGTTAATCTTCAAGCGGCAGTTTGGCCTGCGTTATCAGGCCAATTAGAGTTACAGTATCCGTTATGCGCATGGACTCTTCAATCTAACTGGTCAGCTTATCTCAGCACGTTTTCCGGCAATATTTAGTGCGACTGTGCGATTTTTGTCTTCTCGTGACAGGCAATGTTTGAGAACAGGTGGCTGTAATTGTGCCAAGGCTTCAGTTTGAAGCTGAAGATGGTACGGCCAGCCGCTCGGTTTAAGACGTCATTCGCGCACTGATGAGAACCTGCAATTAACTGGGAATTTGAGGGTGCTATTAGTTGATCACAAGTAGCTACAGTCGCGCACCGGCATCCGCACATGTTGGAGAGACATTGCGCTTAGCAGGGCAGGTAATTGTCGTAATGACACGCCAATGAATGTTGTTTTTCTGAGGACCGTCGACTAAAAACAAGCAGTGTAACATGCTTCTTCTCGACGGTTTCTTCCCAAATTGACCTTTCACAGTCTAGTTGGAGCCAAACCGTATGAACTTCGAACGTATCCGGAACGGCTGGCAGAGTATTCAAGCAGCAATTTTGTCCAAGCTGTTTATGGTCAACCGGTGATAGGAGTGACTGGATTGGAGCATGAACGATTGTTTTTTGTCCTGTTGCAGGAAACTTGCTAGGCTAGTAGAAAATTAGCGATTCGCAAGTTTTGCTTTTCCGTTGTTTCGGGAAAGTTTGCATTTCTTTGAACTTCTCATTACTGAACATGCAATTTGTGTTGCTGGAGTATATCTAAAAGGAACGTAAAGAAAAGCCTCGTTTGCAGAATGAACTTCAAAATTTTGACAGTAAGTATCAGAAGCGATGATTTTTAACGGTAGGCCTACTTGTGTTGTTTTGAACAAATTGTCTTTTCCTTTGTGATGCGAAACACCAGTTTTCTGGAAGAGATGCATTTGTCTTGTCGGTCGCGACATAACTCGATGCCTGGATGGACTGCGGCAATCTCGGTAATCGGCTCACAGCTAGGAACAATGCAACGCTGTGGTTGAAATCGGTTATGACCCATCGCCACAAAAAGTCGTGATGACTTGACGCGTTGCAAGCGATCAAAGAACTTTTCGTTTGTTTCGTAATTAGTCGTGGCATGCAGAGCACCAATGGCCGCGGGATTTGTTTAGTTTTGGCTGTCCTGCTCGCTGCATTGAAAACAAGCTTTGACCCTTTTGAAGTTTGACTTCTTTTGGTACGAACGCTGTTGCAGTTGACGGCGTGCGCATTTTCTGTTCGGCTTAAAATTTGGTCGTGGGAACCAAACACTATTAGTTGTTCTAACCTGGAGGTAACTTTGTTAACGGATTGTCCGACGGAACGTAATGACGTTTGAGCAACCACGGCACCATATTTCGTGTACAGTTGACAAGACTACTCGCAGGGCTTTTACTTGGTCTCTTGGGAAGATTTAAATCATAAGGGGGTGACATTCCATCCCAGTTAACTACAGCAGAAATTTGATAAGCTTTTTAACTCACATTACGTTTGCACCTTTCTTGTCATGAAATCATACTTGGTTACTCGCGGTTTGGCGAATGTACGACAAGCATTGGAAGTAAATAACTCAATATTTCTTGGCTCAAGTTGCTGTAGAATTTTAGATAGCTTTTCTCAGAATTTTAGATAGCTTTTCTCGGGCTCTGCATACACTGCATACTCATTAACACAACAAATCTTCAACCAAATGGTGGCCGATTCTGAGAAGAGATTATGAAAGGAAATAATTAAAACGCACGTCGATGGTTAAGATGTCTCATAATAGAAACATTACGAGCCGAAGATAGTGCATTGGCACGAAGCTCTCTTCACTGAAAAGCATTTTTTGTAATTTTTCTTTAGGTTTCGGGGTTTCAGCTGTATCGCTATGGACTTGCGTGTTTGCTGCAAATTGCCTAAAACTCACAAGCGTACTGTAGCTTGGAGGTTGGTTTGCTTGGGGCAAATGATGGGCAGTTACTAGCATCATTCCAAACAATTGCTCTCAAACTTTCTGAGGAACCGGCGGATCTAGTGCTGTCGTGTTGAGCGTACTTTTACTGACTGGCGTTTACTTTACGGGAGACTCTCAAAGCCAGTTCGGCCGCCCTGTCAAATACGCGTGTTGTTAGAAAACCGGTCGTTAACGACATCTCAACAAGGACTTTACTGCTCTATACTGCGCCGCGAACTTCTACCCAGAAAAGTGTTGAACAGTCCTAAGAGCTCAAATATTAAGAGCACGTCTGGCACATTGAGAAACTGTTCTTATTCGTGGAATATCGATGCCAGCTCATACTCCTTGCTATACACTAGCAGGTAGATGTGCAAGAACTACGTTGTTTTGCATACTCCATTTTTGGACCGTTAACTGGTTGATTGCTGACGGTTGGGTTTAGAGTTAGACTAAAGAATGATGGCCAGTTGCGGGAAGGTACTTATTTTTTTATACTCTTTATGCTTCCCATGACCGTTACTGTATTGGACAAACAAAAATTGTAAACATTTCACTTTTCAATGCTTTTTACTGCTTGTTTTTCGATGTACGTATCAGTGTGTTGTGAATTTATGGGATGTTGATTGCTTTTTTTGGATGAAATGACAAAACGTTATAGCTAACATAAAAGATTAGCTAGCATTTGAGATAACAGCGTGAAGCGTTTATCAGCGCTGGTACAGAAAAGGTCACTTGACAACAGTATTAGCAAACTGCCGCTGCTGCTCTCAAGTAGCGCTCTCAATCGACGAGGCCTCATGCCTTTCGAACGCAGTTACGCGAAAACGTCATAAACTACTTAGGAGCGGCGTGAAAGTCCTTGACGGCGCCGCACCGTTACAAGGAGGTTCGCTTCCAGTGATGCAAGATAAACCGGCCTGTCTGCTGATCGAATTCCCATAATACATGTCGATGGTCGCGTGCGCTTGCGGTTTTGCTGCAGACTGAAAAACCGTGAGAAGCATTGTTTGACTTTTCTAGCTGTTTCGTAGTTTTCTGATTAGCCATCGCTCACTCCAGCACAGAAGTGTTAAAAAATGTAAATGTTTTTGTCTTTCGGTTAAAGCGTAACTGACCTGTTAGTGACAGATCTTCCCAGCGCTTGCGAGTGATTTGCACCAGAAGAGCAGTGTTTTTGTTGCAAAATGGTGATTGTGGTGGTTACATCTTTCAAAAAATATGCACACAGAGCTATACCTTGGTTTAGTTCTGTTTTCAAAGTTTGTCATGAATCTCTGCTGACGATAAAAACTTGTTTTTTCTAATGGCGAAAAGGACTTCGCTAAAAGTCTTTTATTTTCTTTATTATTTTACTTAAACAACGTTGGTAGTGTTTCAAAATCACACCACTAATAACAATTCCAGCTTGTTTCCATACTTTTGCTTCTTGTTATGACGTTCCTCAACGTTGATGATATGATGACCATTCGCATAGTGATATATTCTACATGAAAGTTTGAGAATTACCTGGTAGTGCTATAATGCATGCCCAATAGGCCATTGACGCGTGCTCAGTGGCAATAAGACTTTATCAAACATCGCTAGAAAGGTTTTGCGAGCACTCGAGAAGTCAAATTGCTTTCATAAGTCGCAATAAGGTTATGAAAACCGGCCGCAACCCTTGGCGATTGAGCGTGCTTTGGTCAGTAGAAGTGCATAATGGTAGAAAAAGCAAAGCGTAGGCAGACATGCTATATTTGAACGGTCAGATTAGTTTCATTATCACATAATCGATCCACTAGAGGTGCAGTTGTGGCCAAGTGTTCTTTATTTGCTCATCTGGCCTGCGTCTAGCACACCAAACTGTGGACGATGTGTAGCAAGACATTATCAAAAGTTCCACTTTCTTTTTACAGACGGATACTTTGCGTTTTATGAAGCAGTGCAAAAAGCAATTTTGTTTTTACCTCGTGAACCACTGTTGATAAATCATTCATAAAACCACAGTCTCCACATGTGGCCGGCCGCTTATCTATCGCATCGTTGGCCAGCCGTAAATCTCACTGCACGTTGGCAATAGCGGACAGTAATGGATGGCAAATGTGTGGTTCACGCTTTTTACGAGATGCATTTTACGACAATGCACGCGCGTGCTTGTGACGCCGCCACCTCGAAGGTTTACCGCTCGCCTGACGATACTCACTGGGAATGACCCCTGCGTCGCCTCACGCGACGATCGATTCGGGAATTGTCTTTTGCGTCTCACGATTTTCTTCAACATCTTGGCTCGATGCTGAATATCGTCGATTTTCACGGTTGCAGTCATCAGTGTTGCTACTGAATGTGCGCTGACGTCCGTGCATGCTAGCAAATGGTCTTTGCAATACAAAAAGGTGTGCCGCCTCTGGTAAAATTAATAACCACACGTATCTCTTCATGTTAAAGAACGCATCCTGTCTCAATTTGTTTCTGACCAATCAAGGGAGCAACAAAACCGGTGGTGCTGTAGCACAGTATCCTTACGGACTATGTCGTTTCTATCGGCTAGTTCCAACCAGTTCACGGTACGAATTGCCAAAATGAAAGGAAGTTGCAAGGGTGTGGTCTGTACCAACGCTCCTAAACTTCCCTTAACAGCGCCAGTGAGTGGGATACCTTTCAAGCTATTTGGCTATGGCATACGTAACAAATCCAAGTTATTGATAAATATTCGATAGTTCGTGGAAACAACTTATTTGAAGTACTTGATTAAACGTCCACGCTGACCGTAGCAATTTGCTGTGGAGCTTCTTGTGAACTTATTCCGAATAAAGTGTATTTGTTTTTGTTTTTAAATCCCCCCTCGTCACAGGTTGATCACATGGTACACTACCTTTTACGGCCGCGTTGGGAACAAATTAAAAAAGATCGTTCTGTTTATTATTGACGGGTGTTTTCTCCTGCATGGTGCTTAGCCACGGCATGCTAGTAATTACAGGAAGCCGCAGATGCCTATCGCTGTTGAACCAGAAAAGCTACACCTGAGAAATTCTCGACAAGAACCGCGGTGGCATCAAAGTACGGTGAAACCCGGTCAGTTCGTATGGTAATTATTTCTTGCAGGCTACGGTCGTTGCATCTCATCAGGGCCAGGAACAATGTTTCAGCGGTTCACGCGAAAACGCTCGTACTTTTCAGGTAAACGGTCAAGACTTATCGGGAGCCTCGCACCAGGTCGCAGCAGAAGCGTTCAAAAACGCCGACGAACCCATAACGGTCGTTCTTCGCCGCAACAGCAACACCGGCTGCGACAAAACGGGCAACACTCCGCAGCGGGAGAACACTGACGAAACACACTCACCGAACTTCATTGCGCCTGAGCCAACTGTTGCTGGGAGTGATTTGTGCTTCTGTCGGTTCCTTATTAACAACTGCAGAAGCATGCCTGCTCCTTTGTCCGCACTCATAATGAAGTAAGTGCAGGGCAAGCATTCTTGTGACTTTGTTTATAACTTGTTGGCAAGCGGACACAAGTGACTTTTGCCTGGGAAAATGTCTAACCGAGTAGAACTGATTATAAACAGTTTTAGTTTTGACGTTGCTCCGGATAATTATCGCGCACATTCCTGGTTGCTTGCTAAGGCCTGTGCGCGCAGTCTCGCTTGCAACTTGATAGTTTACACTTTCAGCGAACTGCTCCGTTACAAGCGTACGATTTCCGGCGCCGGTCAACGCAACGAGTATAACGAAGGTGGTGGTGCACTCCTCGGTGACGACGTGTCCTCCCTCCACGAAGACGACGTGTTTGGCGTGTACTACGAGGTGCGTCAGGGTTTTCGTGCTGGCAACGATTTTGGCTGTTTTGAAGTCTCTTTCTGCTTGTTGGAAGCTTTCAAACGAACACTGAATAAAGAAAAAAGGGCAGGAACTCAAGGAGTCTCGCACAACTCACAAGATATGATAAAAATTTAGCACAATGTAATGAACAAAATGATTGTTAGGTATTTGGGTATTGTTCAAATCAGACTTTGATATCTTTGGTTTCAGTCGCTACTTTTCCATAACGTTCATTTTTTCGTTGAGTGCCTCTTGGGAGAGGGTCTCCGCCCAAATGTTGCGAAAGTTGTCTGGCTGGTGTCTCCATCAATCAATAAAACGTGCAACAGTTGTTGGTGTCGTTGCTTGATGTTACTAATGTCGGTTTAACCTATATTTTTCGGTTTGCAGTCGCATTACGGATTTAGTTTAACCAGATTGTTTATCGGCGCTGAACCTTCGCGAGCTTATCCTTCACCTAACATCTGCGACGCGTCGGTCAATGAGATTTCGGTTATCCACTTTGTAGGTTTTAAATGCATTAAGAGAGATGCTCCAGAACCATGTCCCGCGTTCCTTTTTGAAACCCCGCGAATGTGATACTTGTTAGTATGCTTCGGGGGAAATCGCGTTCGGTACACATGAGCGCACTGAGTGTGCGCGCATCGCAACTCTCCGACAGTGGATAACCTCATTTTGATGAAAGCTTTTGGCAGAGGATGTTTCTTGCCAGTACACAGTCGCTTGCTTAGCGTTGAACTATTGCTGCTGAGTACTCCCATTGACGCGCAATGGCTAAAACAACCTTTACTCTGCAGGCCCTGAAATACAATACGCATTTTTCGCGTGGGTTGCTTTCTGGAGGCCGTGAGATTATGAAAAGGTTATCGATATTACACGCCAGTGTAAGCGCGCAGGATTGTCTCCTGTCAAAGATGACTTGTCAGTCAGTTGTTGGAAAGAACAATTAGGTGTTTAACGGCCCAACAATGGTCGACGTGTGTTCTTATATCTTTTGTCGTATGGGTTGTCGCGCCCTCGCGTCCTCCAAATCGCGACCTATTTTCCTGTTTTCGATCTCACCGACTGACCCTGCATCACAGGTAGAAAACCTGCCGTTTCACGAAACATACCAGTCTTTCGTCGACCTTTTGTTGCAGGCTCTGTTCCGCGCTTCAGAACGTCCGTGATATCGCAAAATGCCCTTACGTCACACGCATGGTGTTTTCGATACCGAAACGATCAGATGAGCAATGTTCCCTCCAAGCTGCGCAATTGCGCAATACCACCAGACCATTTGCGCAGTGAGATCTCATTCTCGCGCGCTTGCAACATTCCAAATTTCGTGTCCTATATAGTAGATAGTGCATATCGCATAGCCCTTTTACCGCTTTCAACGTTTCATTGGTTGTTCGTCTGCATGCATGCGCAATCGCATGCTCAACTAAAAGCAAAACTAGCATTTGTTCTGTGTAAAAATTTCTTACAGGAAAGGAGCACTGATTAGCAGGGATTGCCATGGCGAGCCTACTTCTGAGCTAACGAAAGATCGAGCAAAAACGCTCGCATGCAACGCCGCTTAGTGTAAAGCCTCGCAGCAGTTGCAGGATGAAAGACAACTGCGCCTGATGATGGAGAGGTTCTTTGTGGATTTCTCTCCATCTTTCTTCCAGTTACCATTATCGGCGCAGGGCACGATTCTAATCGAGTTATCGCAAATGTTAAGGCCGCAAATGCTGTCGCTAACCGCTCCCGGAACGTTTATCAGCACCGGCTGTAAATTGTTTGGCATCAACACGGCCACTTTCAAAGAAATAAAACCTTACACTCCACATGGCTGCGTGCAGCTAACACGGTCACACGTCTGTCAAACTGAGTGAGCGCTACCGCATTTTCCACAGAAAGGAAAAAACTTCTTTGCTTCTATTACGTTCGCGCGTTTTTAGACATGGACGAACGCTTTGGTCTGTTGCATTGAATCTATTTCCGCGTGTTACCATGTTGGGAATCGACATGCAATGCCGACAAATGATAAATGGGTTGTTTTTCAATTTTCGGAGTTTTATCTACAGTCAGTAGGACGGATTTTGCTTTCCCATTATTTGCCCCGAGGTGGCGTAAAAGTTGATAACAGTTGCTTTAAAACCTAACGAGCGCTAGATTGCCAAATTTTTATTTAAATGGGAATAAAAGCCATTAGTCACGCCCAGATCCTTGCTCAATTCCAACCTTTGACTTGATTTGTTTTCGTTGCAATCTGTCGTAAGATCCCTGTTTTTTGGATTGAAGCGCTCCATTGCTAACGTCAAACTTAAGTGTTTCAAGAGCAATTTTGCTGTTGTCTATCAGATAGGTGTGTTGTTATCGGTGTTTGTTTTGCTTTACAATTAGAATGAAATCTGTCTGTGAGCTTGGCATCTAGATGCCTGGTTGCGGTGTGATGACACGACTGGAGCACTGATTCAGACCACCTAGATCGCGAAATCCCCTTTGAAAATCCTCTCTGTCCTGTGGGTTAAACGCGTTGACGGAAAAACATACAAGGGCAGTTTTGATTAGGTTGAAACATGTTGGGCTCAACAAGCTTTTGCCGCCTTTTTACATTCACAGTGCCGTGTCGCCAGTTACCACGTCCCTTTTTGCCATTCTCTTTAAAAGCAATCGGGTCCATCACCGTATCCTTGTTTACAAACACTGGTTGAAACCCTTGTTTTTCGACGCCTCTTCTGCCTTCGTTGTGTCGCTGAGTTTTGGTTTTGGCTGCAGTGATTGCTGATGCGCTCATGTGAACAGAAAATATTGACACAACCGACGAGAGCTGTTGGCGGCGTATTCAATTTTTTAATCGGAAGAAATTATCGGTGCGTTACTCGTGCAAGCATGCCGAGATGAAAATTTGCCTTTTCAGGCAAAACATTGCAACATCGTTTCACTGTTTAAATTCAGGAAATCAGATGTTGCTTCAAAAGTGCGACCCTTCGCAAGAAGTGTAAGCCGCAGTCGTTATCGCACATCCAGCAGAAGTAGAGAAGAAGGATTCATCGAATGCATGCGATAAAATTGCGTAATCCTTTCCAAGCAGATTGCTTATAAAATTTGGCAACGCGTAGCCGATCGCAACAAGTTTCGCACGAAAGACAATCCGCAAAACAAAAGAATTGTTTTGAAATAAACCTGCCAAGATAGCTTTTCCCAAAAAAAACTGACTTTGACTTGTTATTCATTTTACAGGAAGTGGTGCTTACGCGATCATCCAGCCGTGATAAACTCGGCATGACCCTCTGCGATGAGGTCGATCGCATGGACGGTTGCACCAAGGTCGTCGTAAACCAGGTAAGCACATGTATACGGGCGGCAGTAAATCGTCACATCACTCATACCCGCTTGTGCTGTTCTGAGAATTTAACCGTTACCTGTCGCTGTTTGTTCACCTGCTCCTGGCCAAGTGCCGGGCCGTAATGCTGAGAGGTGTCCAGCAACCACGTCACTCCATCGGTATAGCCACGGCCCGCTTTTCAGCAGGCACTATAATCGGCCGCTTGCGTCAGCAGACAAATTTTGAGACAATGGGCCGTTGACGCTTTCCTACCCAATACGTGCGCGCGCACATCCTGCCGCGCTAAACCCTCGAGAGAAATCTATTTTGCTCAACAGTACCTAATGTGTGTGTCTCTGTAGCTTTGGCTGCGAAACACGACGCTACAGATGAAATGTCGAGTTTATCAGAATCTCGCATTTTTAGCGAGATCAATCATTCGCGCTGTTGCCGGTGCAACAAACTATCCCAGCTGTTCGATAAACGGTAAAGACCTAAGCGATTCCCTTAGCCGACAGATTCACTCAAGCAACATTGGTGCAGGCCTCTTTTACAAGATAAAAAACGCCCGTTTAATGGCAGGTTGACGACACGACTTAGTAGGAGCTGTCGAATGCGATGACTTTGATGGTGCCTTGTAGCCTGCACATCATCCGACGTTTTCAAAGCTTCTTGAGATATTTTCGGCCGATTGTTTGCCGAGTGATCAGAAACTGGTGCCGTCATTCTTGCTTGTTGTTGTTACTGAGTTGCGAACGTGAAGCTGAAAAGACGCGTTACGTGACTTTGCGGAGAGAGGCCACCAAAAATCACAACACGACCTGAAAAAACATTGCGCTTGGTAGCGCTTACCGCATGTTCCAGGAAGTGCCATAAATCGTTGGGCGTTTCTAAGGAACGCGGGCTTACCTCTGCAAAGATGTCTTGATGCCAGTGGTGGTTCCCGCGACGCTACGCATTGCTGCATATATCATGTTTTCACCAACGAGGAATGTCGTTCGTCAGCTGTTACTCGCCTCTCGAACGCCGCAGCGAGACATAAACTTGTCGATTAAATGACAAGTTGTAGAAATAATAGGGTGTCACAATCGCACAAGTTAATAAAGACGCCAACGTCGAAGCAGCCATCATCCGCCGAGTGTCAGACTTGAATCGAAACGACTATTTATATTGGGTGTTGCGAAATTCTTAAAAACAGCAGCCACCTTTGTTGCGCTCATCGAGCTTGCCTGCTTCTTTTGTGAGCCATCGAACAAAATCCTGAACGTCGCCCTTATCTTCCACTGCCGATTCGTGACGTCATTGCATTTGGACGGAGTCTTCGGGAGGACTCCTGTCGGGATAATCCTTCTCCGCCGTCTGCGATCTTCTTGGATGAAATGCGATTCAATTAGGCGCAAAACGGATCAAGGTTTCCGCAAAAAGAGTTCAGTTTTGCGAGCAGCTGTTTCGCGATGCGTCGTTCGCAGCTTCCCTCTTCCGACGGCCTTTCGTCCCTTCAATCAGAATGCCTTGGCACTGCAGCGGTTGTCGGCTCTGCGAAAGCAACGCACTACATCATTAAATTAGTTTCTTTTGTTGATAACGATCATCGGAGTTTGTATCTAGCCCCTGCTCGACGAGGCTGCCATTAAGCACAATAAAATCGAGCTATCGATTGCTCGCTGTATCGCGTTACCAGCGCATGAATCATCTTCCCAAGCCGTTTGAAGCTCCAGCGAGCAACATAAACGTTTCTAACTACATCAGACATGCTGATAAGCGTTGCGATGCTACTGTTTTTATTCATTCGCGGCTTAATCACGTGGGGTATACAGCTTTTTGGTTGCTACGTCATAGCCTTCTTTGAACCAACAGTTCGCACAGACCATTAGCTTATCATTTGGCTCTGTGGTCTTTGGAAAAAGACCGGCTTTACGGTCGTTTGAAGCAGTTGAAGAACCGATTCAGGTAAATGTAAAGCGAAGATTGCCTTACGACATATCAGTAAATATCGCCGAAACTCGACCGTCGCACGGTTCAACCCGTTTGAGATTTTTAGCACCGTCTGCTTCCGAGCACATAGCAGGTGACAGTCAACACAGCTTGGCAGATTGCGTTATTCGACGATGATCTTACTTAAAGTGAGAAGCCAATCGCATGTCGCTTGGAAACAACACAAGGCAGCATCAGTTTCGTTTTACCATCGTGAAGCAAGAATGTACTTGATCGGGCCTGAACTTCGGTAAAAATTCCCAAGGTTCGATCCAAAAACCAAAGCACATTCGTTAGCGATGCAGCCTTGCCTGTGGCTGAAAGCGGAACCGCCGTCAATGTTTCCCAAGCATACCGTGTTACGGAGTGCTCAGCACAAAATGAGGATTGCGTGCGGCCGCTGCAATGCCACTGCGAGCCTTTCGGATGCGGCTTGATTCACTCCAACGCGTGTTGTTCTAAACAAACGGCCTGGTTTGCGAGAAAGCCGTTACGTAATTGCGTTCGTACTGATGTTGAGCACCACGAGTTTGCTCGCTGTAACGATGAGCCAATACAATAAAGCCATTTGGGCGACGGACGGTCGTTCGAAACAAAACAATTCCGCTTTCCGGACAATTCACTTCAGACACTGGCATTCTGCGCGTTCTTTCTGCATGTTGAATAAATTACTTAGGCCTGGCCCACTGGATCCGGCATCTTATGACAAACAAGCGCAGAGACAATCTCAGTCTCGCTTCGCTTTGTTGCAGAGTGCAATGCTAGTAGCCGGCTCGATTATACACCAGCAGAATCGACGCTCTCGGTTAGGTGATAGCGACGTGAGAAAGTTGCGCGCGTGGTTGGAATTCTTGTGCTATTTTCCCTCTGAAGNGACGCAAGTATTAAACATCGAACACCGCTCAGAGCGTTTGCACTCTGTATAGCTAAATGTTTTTTCACGTTATTTTGCTTGTTATTACGCATGTGATATGAAAGTACGGATATGTTCGGGAAAACCAGTCTATCTAGGTATCTTCAGTGGTGCTGGGCGATTATAAAATGTTGCGTTGTATTGTGATCAGTAAGCATTCCCTGGTACTCCAAGAATTAGGGTTTGGAAAGTTTGCAAGGGCTGAATGCAGATGCAATCTACTGTAAAGTTGATTATCGCGGTGATTTATCGTAGCACGCCCAGCTCGGTGTTATACTTGCTATTTTTGGCCTGGGTGAAGGCTAGTGATGCGCAGGAACATGTATTTCCTTTAATCTTCACCATCTTTATGACAGCCATGCCGGAGAAACGCGGTTGGTGCCTGATGTATATACACAGGAAATTCTTTTACTCCATAAAATTTCTCAAAACCCATGTTTGTTTGTAGGTTGCACTGGGCTCCATCGCATCGCAAAGCCGCAGCATCTACGAGGGCGACCACATAGTGAAGGTATGTATTGCTGAAAAAAAGTACTTGTTTGCCGCTCGCCTGTAGCAATCCGGAGAGCAGTTGTTGGAATTAGCAGCAACGCCGTCAGATCTGTAAGCAAAACTTAGCATTCGTGGATGTTGTTGTCACACCAAACACACCGGGCAAGTGTTGGCGAATGGAACGAAATTCCGTACTGACGATCTGAACAGGTCGCCCGCTCATTCCCTGCCGCGCGGCAAAATTGAATCGTCTTCGTTTTGCGTAAACGCATTGCTCATTTAGATCTGTCTTGCGCTCGTTACCATAGACCGGTCGGTCGAGACGCGCTACATAAACAATGTCGGTCGATGTCGAAGTTGTTGCGGCTGGGTGACGACACCATATTTGACGACCAATCAGATTAAAGTCCCCGTCCGTGTCGCTGCTAGCATTACGCTTGTAGTTTTTGCCTGTCGATCTTGTCCGTCACGGTTGTGCGTTTTCAGTAGTGTGATAAATATCCTTGCGCAATCGGCACCCTGTACCGAATTGCGTCACGGGAGCAGCTTAATGAAGATCTCTGGCTGGGCTACCAGAGCTGGATCTTCCACCGCCTGACGCGCAATTAGATTACCACTTGTCTCCTACTCGGCAGCGCTTGTAGCGTTGCTTAGTCGCAGGAGGACGGCCGGAATTTCCTTTTGGATTTAGATTTGGTTCGTTCTGCCCTTGTGTTTCGTGGGAAGCAAACTCGGGCTTAGAAATTGTGTAGCATTTTGGAACATGACAATCCTAAAAAAATCTGTGGAAAATTCAGGCAACAGCTTTCCCTGCGTTGCAGTGTTGCTTGCTACTTCACTGGTCAGGCGGGTAGGCAGCTTTTTGCCAAAAAGTGCTGTCAGTGGTGATAGATAGCATTTTTCGATCATGTGCCAATATTCGGATTTGCGGCCAGAAGTGCTTCGGCTAATCCGAGATGGCGTTTTTTAATGCGCTTTGCTGTCGATCCCGGTTGCAAAGCTAGAAGGTGAAGGTGGTGCAACTCGTAATTAATGGCCTTTGGCTTTGTTTAAACGCTGCGGTAGCAGCTATTTTCGAAGTGGGTTGTGCTTTGATGCNGTAGCTTTCTGCAGTGGTGGCCATTGCAGCTTCTATTCTTCGTCAGCGCGCGATGCCTTTCAAGTCCCGTCGCTTTGTTTGATGTCTTGTCAGTTTGTGTAGTGGTTGTGTAACTTCTGATTCACACATGTATTGGTAACGAAATTAGGCAAACAAGCTTAGATAGCGGGAAGCTGAACTGGTACCATCGGTAAATAACGCACCCGACGTGTGACGACTGATTGTTTCATCCTCCGATGCTTTTTCCCGGTGGCGGACAGTCAAGCTCTTTGAACTGCGTGGCCTGCGCTGCTAAGTTGCACACTTGAATCTCCGCTGGCGTGTTTGTCGCGTTTAACAAGCCTGCGTGAGACCGAAGACAAATGGTACTTGGGGCTATTATGACGCTTTCGGGGTGTATAAACTGCTTCCCTTGAGACTAGTCCACGTAATTGTGCTTTTTGTGAAAGCGCTGCAAGTTTTGCGCGTTTCAACAGCGGGGAAATGGCTAAGTGCATTTTCGTAGATAACTAAACACGAAAAACATTTGCATGTAAACATTTGGCGTGAACGTATGCGATTTTTGGTTTGCAGGTTAATGGTACGCCTGTAAGCAGCATGACGCAAGCATCGAGATTGCTTAGCGGAGAAGCACTGGTCGTTACATTCCTCATCGCCCGTCACCAATTAATGGTAAGTTGTTGTGCACTTTAAAGACACCAGGAAATTGCCGTAAGTGCGTCATGCATTCCTCAAGAAACAGCCTTGAAGTTTTGGGACTGTAAAACAGACTTCATGTTCATCTGAGTTAACCAACCGCTGTAACATGCTAGATTTTTGGTTGCAGTACTAGTGCTTTATTTCCTTGAGGAAGAAAAATGGTTTTTAAATTTCGACAATGTCATTTGTTTAAAATCGAAACTATTCTACATCAGGACTAGTGTAGTGCAGACTGGGCAAAAGAAACGCAACCAATGCTTCAAACACATAGCAAAACGTGTGAATTAGAAAAGTGTGACTCTAGGCGCCCTGAGCAATAAAGCAAGCCCTAGAGACTGACAGCAGCTTCCCTAATGCGCGACAGTTTGACAGGTTTACCCTTAGACTAGTCATAGAAATCCATTATACAAAACGCGAGCTTGTTCCCAAGCGACTGAATCCTTATGCGACCAGCACTCAGCTGACGCATGCGCCTTGTGTCCTCTATCCGGAAACGCGCAAAATGGGAACGGAGCAATAACAGCCGCACTGGATCTGGCTTCGGTTGGTATCCGGATTAAGCGGCAAAGCACGAACTATTCGATATTGTTAGTTTTCCGGTACCGGGCTGAAAAGCCGCTTATGTGTCACCGCGGCGAGCTAAACAATACGTGGCAGCAATATTTTTGTGCGTCGACATGCGGTTGACAGTTTATTATTGTCAGTGACGTGAAGTAGACCAGCAGCGGTCACATGGAACCATTGTTCGTCACCTTACTGCGTTTCTGCAGATTTTACAGTGACGCGATAATATTTGAAGTCGCAGTTGGTCACTACCTTACGTGCATTGTAAGCTGGACACGATGAGCAATCTTTTTTTGTTTTGTTTCTTTTGTGGGCGCACCAACACTGGGGTGGTAAGTCAAACGACTTAAGTAGTTATTATTTTTCTAAGTGCTCTACCCAGATTGCCCGTTCGAAAAGCAACTTTCTACTTTTTGAGGGGAGAAAGGCACCACCAGCGCTAATGCGTGAATGATCGGCGTGCTGGACTCGCTAATAAGAAAATTTAATCAGGAAGTGAACGGTCTCTGCCTTTGTAAAGTCGCGGTGCGTTGCATAAAGGCATTGCGACTCTGTCAGATGAGGAAATGATGTCGGCGAGAACCTTGAATAAACATCTGGCTTCTCAGGTTTTGGTAAAACATTGTATTGCTTTCACCCATCGAAACCTGAGTTGTCAATACTGTGCCTGTACAAAGCAAGTCTACCTCTTTGAACCCTCTGACTTCATGAAGGTCGTGTTACTCTACCGTCAGTAAAGTGGACCTTGAAGACTGTATTTGGGGAAAGAACTAGGTGACGTCCGGTTTACCTGGTGTCCACAAATTCAGTGCTATAGAATAGATAACAGCAGCCTCTAAATAAATTANTTTACTCTTTAAGCATGATTTGGTCAGAAGCAGTGATGGAAAAAATGTAATTCTATCGTAATGTATTAAGTTTCACAAAAGTTAAGTATTGGTGTTGCTTCAAATCTAATGTAGCGACGGCAGTGCAAATCTTGCGACTTTCACAAGTCATATGGTAATATCGAAAAGTTGAGTAATTTTCGAGTGTTTAACTCAAAAATTGATGCCATTTTTGTTTACATGCAGTAAATTGCCAGGTTTATTCATAGGAAGACCAAACACAATGTATAAATTGGCAGTTTGATTCAGCAGCGATGTTTCTATAGGTTGCACTTACGAAATTTTGTGTGTAATTTATGGGACATACTTGAAATCCAACTTTCAATTCTTGGTCGTGGCGTGTATGACATAAACGGCACTTTCTTTAAATCTTTTCATGTATCGCGAATCATTGCATCAATTAAGTGTTTGCAGAATTGTCTTTGACGTTGGTCGCTGTTCTCGCAGTCATTAGTTCGATTGTATCTTAGCAACGGATGCACAGTGAACAGCTTTAAAAACGTGAATAACGCAACGAAACAGGAAGCGTAAAGCTGGGTTGCCTTGTCGTTAACAGTAAGCACAAACTTTTTTATTTAGGAAGAGGACTGGCAAGAAGTCCATGTTCAAGAAAGAGAGTGCGGAAGAAGCGCTCGTGCCGAGCAGGGACGAGACGAGATAAACGACGCCGCAAATTACGCCATGGTGGACCCTTACAGCGCTGTTAGCGACGAATCGCGAATGCGCCTCATGGAGCACAGGTGTCGAGAAAAGACAAGCATGGGCAATGCAGATGCTGTTGCTTTGCAAAAGGTGAGTGTTGCCTCTGCCGCAGTTGCAAAATTGTGAGATGAAAGCTTAGTTAGTTTCCTTTTAAAGCGCAAGCGGTCGCGGTGTTTTATTTGCTCTTCGTCTTAACCTGCCTCCTGTAGCGAGGGAATTGGAGGGCGGAGTTGATTTACTTCGACATTGATGCGATCAAGGTCGCATCTCGGTTATTTTCGACGGTTCAGTGTCTCGTGCCGCATCCGAAGCAAGCGCGACTGATTTCGCTGTCGCCTTCCAACCGCAGAGCATTGGATATTTGCGTTATTTGGCGTCATCGAGGCGTCACGGATCGTGCGCAGCCCGATGACTGTCATGTTTACGAGCAAGGTCGAACATTCGACCAATCGCACGTCGGTCTTTAATTCCGCGATCCGAGGGCACGTCCTTTTTTCGACGATTTGGTGTAAAACATACTACGGTCGATTCGCGCAGGCCGTCAATTCATCAAAGCATCACGCAGCCGGGCATCATGGTCAACAAATACGACAGGCGTCTGTATGGCTTATCCTTCATAAGACGAGTCGCGTCTTACTTCGCACTGCACCGTTTAAAGCCATGCGCCCAGTATGCTATACATTGACGCGCCAGCGATGCGCTGCGGTTGAGCGCACGGTGCTGGCGAGGTTTTCGTCAAACGGCAACTTGACGAAAAAAAGCAGCGCTCAGATCTCGGTCAGATGCAAGCCTTTCTTGTTTAATCATTATCCGGGATTAATTACCTGCTCTTACATCCTAGCAGCGAGATCAGTGGAAAAATGCGCCAACGTTCCAAATAAAATATGCCCGGTGGTGGCGACAAAGCCGGGTGGCCGCGAGAGGCAATTAGTTAATGTCCTCCCCGTCAGATATGACGCATTTCAACACGTTTGGTAGCATGTGCTCTAACGTGTTCGCAGTTGAACGTTGAGCCATTCGATACGAAATAAATAAAAGTAAATATTTTGGCATCGGAATCGGGCGCTTTGAAGAACGGTTTTGAATGCAAACATCACCTTGCCGTTTGGCAGGCATCAGATAACGGCTGCACGTCATCCTGTTCGGGTGGAGCCACACGGCTGCTTTGAACGAACGCGCTTCTGTCGCACTAGAAAGCTGAGGGCAACGTTCGTTTTCACGAAATGATACATTGCCCGCTTTTCGCTTTCAGATGGCGACCGGCACGACAAACAGCGGAGCGTCTCAGTTCACCACCGTCACGAGCGCGTTCAGCACTGCGGAAAATGACAGCGGCATCGGGCAAACCACCGACAGCGCTGCCCTGGTGAGAGAACTTCCGTCGCAAACTTTTCACTTCACAGAAACGCAGGCTGCAAAAAAGGATTTTTCCCTCGGAACTTTCACACGCTTGTGAAGCTGCGGCGGCATATGTTAAGGCGCCTTAAGCTAATTTTAGCAAAGTGTTTTGTTTACCCCATGAATCATTGTTTCACGGCAATACCTGTTATGACAGTAAGACCTGGTGGTCGAGCTTGATCCGCCGCCAATCAATCGCTTTCGCTGTCTTCCTGAAACGAGGTGCTGTGCGTGGTAAACAAGAAACAAAGTGCCAGATGCTGAAACACAGGCATAACTTTCCCAAACAACCCTACCGCACGTGATAACAGCAGGTTTTTGTCAAAAAGCGAAAGTGCTGCTGACGCTAAATCTGCTGAACCACATGCATTTCCTTGCCTGGGTAAAAGGCAAAGTGCAATAATAATAATAACCACTTAGGCGAAAGCGTAACTGCGTTCCCAAACGGTTAGCCAATTTTTCAGCGGCGGTTTTTCGCTGGCATACGTCGGACCGTCGCCAACAACCTTAGTCGTTACAAACAAACTTCTCTCATATGATCAACGTACCGGAATGATTAACTTAAAAGTCGTCATTGCTTTTTTGCAGAGCACGGTGCTCAAGAGCAACGGAGACGCGAGACTATTTGGCACCGCGTCGAGCGTCAGTAGCTGCGCGGATCATTCGCTGGCGCGCGAATTCACATTCGTTGCTGGCCAGGTAATGTTTCTTCTCAGTCGGTTTCGCAGACTGCGCACAAACCGTTTGTGTTTGCTGTTGTCTGGAAAAAAAAATTTCTTATCTCCGTCTTGGCAAAGGTTTGCTTCGTTTATTGAAAACCTGGCGCTCGTTGAGCGTCGCAAGATTTCCTACATTTCTTTCTCAACGCTTTGAGTGTGTCAACAGCGTCACCTAGAGAAAGTTGTTCAGACGCCTGTCGTTCTCGTGCTGACGCGAAACGTGACTGAAACCTTACTTTTTTCAGAAATACTGCCAGAAAAAGTGTGACAATGCTTCCACTGGCACCAACGACGATTCCGGTGACTCGGCCAAGGGTTCCATGGAACGCCAGCCAATAACTCGCCGAAGCAGCGAGTTTCAGCGTCTTCAAGAAGAAATCGAAAGCCTCCATCTCGACTCTGAAGCACCAGCGGCCAATAGCATCGAATTCTGTGAAGACGACTACGATGACGTCAGCCCTTGGGTGAAAATTGCACGACAGGATTACCAGGAAAAGATCCGGCAATTCGAGACGATTGGCGACGCCCGCTTGCTCCACCCTGCTTTTTGCGAGGACGCCGTCCAGCTGACTGGCGAGCGGACCAGCAGCGTGGGGACCGACAACACGTCGTCGGCGTACAGCACGGGCAACAGCTTCAGGAGTTCCAGCACAGCGAGCGCGCCCCGTCTCAGCAACGATTCAAACAGTCCGCCATTGTCGCCGCAGCAGGAGCCAGGTAGAGCGTGCCACTATCGCTCTGCTTCCATGCCTTGCACGAACTGGAGTGAGAAAAAGGCAGGAGCGGCCATGTCTTGCTACGTCAGCAGTGACGCGAACAGCGACTTGGACGGACCCGCTTGCTATCTTACTCATGACGACGGGAGCGGTTCGGAAGGTTTCGCGGACGCGGGCTTGGAGTTCAGTCCGGTGTTCACATCGGCAACGAACAGCCACCAAAAATTATCGAAAGCGCAATCGGCGCCCAGTCCTTTCGCCGGTCCTCCCGGCTTCGTATCTCCGACACCTTCCACTCGAAGACTGTGCGGAGAAGCGGCGTACGCGGCGCAAAGCAGGAGGCTGTGCGGTTCTAACGACAGCACCGACAGCAATGAGCCTCCGACCTCGTTTTCCCGGCACCTGTCGAGCTCAAAAAGCACGGCCTGCGAAACCAGCAGCAACAAAGACCGGTCGGAGTGCGACACTGTGGTTGCTGCCAACTCACCAAAGCCGAGCTTCCGCTCGGACGATTCCTCGCTCCCGGACGCATCCGCGGTGACTTCTCCTGAACCAGCCAAACGCCACAGTACGCGACGGTCTTCGGAACACCCCGCTAACAAACCTGCCAACGTATACGCGCACAGCCGCTCCCACTCCTACACCGAAGGACAGAAATCTGCCAAAGACGCTTCCGAGTTGACCGATGCCAACGACGTCAGCATGGAGTGGAAGGTTCGGGTGCGCAACGACGGAACGCGTTACATAACGAAACGGCCGGTTCGCGAGAGGCTGCTGCGCGAACGCGAGAAGAAGCTCATGGCGGAACGCTGCGGCGTGACCACGGACGACGACGCCCTGACCGAAATGAAGCTGGGCCGGCACTGGAGTCGCGACGACCGGAAGCGCCACGTTCGAATCGCGCGCGAGAAGAAGAAACGGCGCGACTTCATGATGCGCTGCCGCTTGGAGGTGCTAAACGAGCACGCTCCTGCCGACGGTGAGATTGTCGAACTGAGTCGAAAAAAGATGGCGCGTCGAAAGCAGAAGCGGATGCTGCTGGACAACTTCGTCACTGTCCAGGAGATCCTGGCGCACGGCGATCGATCAGCAGGAGTGGCGAAAGTTAATCCTATTTTGAGCGTCACCTACATATGAGAAGCCCCCGAAACGACGCCGGCGACGACTTTCTCGGAACCGGCGAACTTTCCGAAACTGCCGTCGGATTGCAGACTGCGCTCGGAGCCTCTGAGTGGCTGCCCGAATACACAAGAACGGCGGGACA
>JGI24158J21664_10000059_pt1 | contig 58825 bp, 33 predicted proteins | sample Ectturendosymbi3_FD_21664 | JGI IMG/M metagenome (IMG submission 21664) | reverse complement strand
AATGTGGCCGCGCTCCGGTAACGCGTTTGCGTTTCGCCGACGTCCGTACTGGAGTCGACTGGCGGCTGGAGCAAGTGGCGGCTGAGTTGACCTAGGTGTAACTGGTCAGGATTAATTTCGTCTACGAAGCGAACTAAATAAAACCAGGACAAAGCATTTTTTCACAACTGGCGGCACTGAATTCTTAACCTTTTTCCACTACAGGTCTGATGAAAGAATCCAGTAATTTCTCAGACCGGTTTCTCGGGTAGGAAAAGCTTATCGCAACAACTCGTTTGAGTGATGTATGAATTTTGGTCATACATTTCCTAATATAACAATCTGTAAAACGCCACTCAGGCTGCTTGAAAGCAAGACTTCTTTTAAAAACTCATTACGTCTGTTTAAGACACTATCCGTCTATCTGACACGACTTTCATCGCGACAACAAAAATTTCAAGATCAAATGTCTGCGTGAGACTAACACTCGGAAGTTTTCATTTAACAAAGCAAAAACAAGACGACTACATGCTTTGAAAAAAGTTGACACTTGAGGATGATCCACGAATCGGGAAGACACCTCTAAGTGAAGGCTCTCCCTGCGTCAATGGGATGACAAAGGAGACGTTTTGCGTCAGTATAGCCATTGTGACACGCGAACAAGAGAAACAGCGTTTAGTCATAAACCACGCGCCTGGGGTTTTGTGTAAAAGCATTCGGAATTTAGGGAGAGTTTGTATAAGGTACACTGTTCCTACGTATTGCACAAAAACATTAGAGAGCATAAGATCGTTGAAAGCACATGACAATCCATCAGCGGATTTCCATGCTCTTGAGCTAAGCGATCGAAGAAAATGACATGAGTACAGAAATAGTTTTACAGCGATAGACAGATAACTTAAGTCTGAACGACAGTTTAAGTTTAAATCGCCGCTTGGCCGGGAGCTAATAAGGTACGTTTAACAGAAAGGCTTTGGTAAGCAGACGCAATGGTTTCTTTTAGTGTTATACGAGGTTTGTAATGCGTTTGTGCCATGCGTTTGTGGAGTCCTCTTCCGTCTCCGATGAATATCCCTTTAATTGTCGGAAGGGTACTCTATCTTTTCGAACTGTATTAAGTAGAAATTCGTTTTTGACGATCATCCATGTCACTTCAGCCGCCATGGCCACAAGTCAACATGCAATCTTGGAAAACTAAACTTTAATACAATCCCAGCAATTCCTCGCGACTTTCCATAAATGGACAGCCTGCAGAAGACTGCGCACAGTTTAGTTATTTAGCTTAATGTGCCTCGGTTGCTTGATACCTTTTTGAAAACCATCGTCTCACCAAGGGGCGCTTTACGTAACTCAAGCGCGGGCGAGCCATCTTTCCCACGCCTGCTCAGCCGTCGGGTCAACAGGCCACAAGCGAACGTAGAATGCAACTGCATGCCACTATCTTACGCTCGGGCTGACAGCCGATGTCGCGTGCAGCGACCGTGTGCTGATTCAAATTGAATTTATCGGCACTTGACGATGTGCTCCGTCCCTATGGTAACACTATACAGCTCACGCAGATGAAATGCAACCAGCCCGGGGCAATAGCAAATCCTGTCACAAAAGAATTTTCTTAAATGGAGCAGTATTTCTTGGGTAGCAGTATCGAAGTAACGGTAAAAATGAGACTATGATGACAACAAACGTACTATTATAGCACTTAGTTAATTTCATGAGCTTTAAGTTTCACCCATGGCAATAAACCCACTGTTGTGACAGAGTATAACACAGAAAGCCTACACTTTCACCAAGCACTCGCACGGCCTGTGACGGTTGGTAGACCATGACAAGAGACGGTGCATGTCGGCACGCAACACACTTTTACCTCACTCGATACGCTGAATCTTCACCAACGTCTATTCCTAGGTTTAATTTAACAGTTTCTTAATGAATTACTTGCTGTCATACACGGTAGGTAATCAGCTTTACATACAGACTACTGCGGACACTACCCAGCTGCTTATTGGTGAAGCCAACTGTAGCAAAAGGCCCATATCAAGTTTCATCTATCTCAGCAAAACGACTTTTCTGCGGCTAAAAAAATCACTGCAACCTGCTACAGCCCGGAACACTCACATTGTTAAGCAACAATATAATACTTAAATAGCTGAAAGTGCAGTGAAATAACATTTCCAAACGTCAGCAGACTAGAAAACCATCCGCTGATAAACCGAGCAACAGAACACACAAACACGTTATTTCTCTTACTTGCCAAAGATGCCCTAAAACCAGGCACCAGCAGCGTAAGAGGTCGCCGAAATAACCGACCACATAGCACGCGTCTTGTCGTTGCACGCGAAATTCATAAAGCGACAAGTCAGTGGTTCCAGGGTGAGTTATTTACAGAAGTAGTGAAGTGTAACAAACCACTGGTTGTCATACACGAGTATCACTGTCACCGTGGCACGATTTTCAGAGCGATGTCTTCCACATATTGCCTGTCCATCTACGATTCCTGGTGACTTGGCACCACAGTTGGGTTTTTAGTGCAAAGCTGCAGTTTGTTGATGTGATCCTCAGCAATGAGTGCCTGGAACACTCTGTCGCACAAAAACTTTATCACATCAGTTTTTGCTCATTTTTTCTAGTATTTTTCATTTCTGTCGTAATTATGTCCACACAACAAAAGGTCATTTTCACAACTTGGTCCAACTTCGAACCTAAATTCAAAGTTTCGACTGAGTGTGGCAGAACACTTCACAAACTTTNAATGTTTACCTATTTTTACCCGATTTCAACTATTTGTGGCGCTGTTGACGAACCTTGCCCAGGGGTGGATCCAGCGAGGGGCGATCGCCCCCCTTAAAATGTACGGAAGTAACTTTTTTCACCATGATTTTAAACAATTCGGAAAACAGCAATCGCAATATAAGGCCATTTTGCCGTTAATTGTTTTGTTACAAAAGTGTTCATGTATAGGCTACTTCCTCTCTCTTACAGTAATGAACCCGTAATGAAACTTGACTTCCAAACGTTATTGAAATCGCCCTTCCTAAACTTACTAGCTGGATCCGCCCTGACCTCGCCAGAATTTTCAGCTGAGCGATGCAGTAGTCTTCCCCGCCTCAGGCCTATAGCGACTTAACCTCCGCTTTGTTGTTTGCCCGCTACCATTCCACCTTCCAGAATGCTAGCCGCCCAACATCATTCAAGAGCCACATAAGCCAGTCAGCCACGCTTCATGAAATCGGTAAATGTGCCGAAGGTACCAAGAGTTGTTTCCACCACAAACGTAAAACCCAGCACACAATAACAAAACGCACGCGCGCCTACAATTTTTTCCAAAACGAAACAATTTAAAACAAAAGTAGCAGATCAACACGACTAGCAAGAAAGCCCTGTCACATGGGTCCATGTGAATATGGTCGTGGGAATCAAAACACGCGAAACTCACTGTTTCTTTGTGCCGGTAGCCAATGGGGAAAGACGACGCAACTTGACACAAGGCTGCGTTGTCGAAAGATCACTGTATCAACAGGTCGAGTTACGATTATCTAATTTTCAGCAACGCTGCTTGCTTCGAATCCGTCACAACATCCAAAATTCCAGCACAGCATGCGAAAGCTAAGTTACGCTTTGAGTTTGAGTGTCAACACATCACGCTCACAGAACATCAATCAATCCGCAGATGCGACGCCGTTAAAGTCACGCAAGAACAAGACTGAGTCAAGGACCAGCTGTAATTTTGAAGGTCCTCTTTGATCCTCCCGTAAAATGGAACGCTATTTAACCAACAAGCTACTTTTTGAAACGACTTCTCACTCCAAGTTCACCATAAGCAACAACTACTTCGCACGCGTCTGCGATAAGATCGCTCGATTGTATCTATCAGGTTCATCTACGCAAAATGCCGGTCAAATCAATGGTTAAGTGAACAAAAAACATTAAAGTAAGCATGCATTTTTGGATGATGCGGCTTACCTTGTGCTATTTCACATCCGACGGACAAAATGTGTTTGACATTTTCGTGTCGTTTACCAATGTGATAACATACACGTACAATTGCTCTAATTCGGCAAAGCTCCGACTGCTACAAATTGACGGACACGGTAGGTCAACGATACGAAAATTAGTCGACAGAACAACGCGGCGAGTTGGTAGCTCAGGAGCAGCTCCTTTCACACTACCTTGTCGCGCAGTGGTACGTTGCCGAACCTTGCGGCGTTGAGTGATTTACCTATCGATGAATGGTCGAATTGAAAACCTGCCGTGTTCCTGAACTGTGACACAGACGAGTTGTTTATTTCTCGTGGTGACGAAATGTCTTCACATGCGTCTTGTCCTTGCATTATGCTTGTGAAAGATCAACCGCTCATCACAGAAAATCAAATGAAATTTCAAAGCTTTATCCAAAGCTGTTCCCACCAAGACGTGTCAAAGTTCCAAATACAGTTTAAAAAACAGGCCAATGTAATTCGAAACATACGAAAGCAGCTGCCTTGTTTAATAAACTGGCAAAATGGAAGCTTTCAGCAGGAAGAATAAATACAAACGTTTTGCTTAAATTCATACCAATCCATTTATGACGCGCAACGTGGCTCAGAATATAACTGCGCGCGTTGAAGCTCAACCTCTTTTTTCAGACCTTCAAAAAAATGTTAACAAACCTGCTGGATTGGTGACAACCAATGAATGCCATAAGAGAACTAGAAACAGCGTGGATCTCGAACAAACTGGGATGGTTTCAGCTTCACGTTCACCTGGCAGAGTCTAATTAACGGTTACTGAAGAACTTTAATGATGATGTATTTAGAGCTAAAAGCTTTTGCACATTTCTTTGATATTCTTCGTGAAATTTCCAATGTTTAGTCATGTCTGGCTCCATTCCAAACGTTTGAAAGACCTTTGAACAACGTGCATGACACAAGCACAAAGGTAGAGTTGGTATACCGCAATTGTTCAACCATCTTCCTCACATCGAGGCTCCGGAACCGCTTGAAAGCAGCAAGGGGTTTTCCCAGCGTTGGTCAAACATCGAGCGCGGCAACAAACACACGACCAGCGAAAGAGTGGCGTCACAGAATCAAAAAGTGGAAATTCGCAACCGGAACTACTGTGAAAGGGCCAGCAGGACGCGTCCATTGCTCTTCTCCCAACGTAGTAATAAGAATTCAAACAATTTTATTTACCAGCTTGAATACACACCCTACTGGCAGACTGTACGCATTAGCAACACGTTCAAGGCTCGGCAGCCTTCGCTGTTGGCCCCCAGCCGTTAGTAATGATTGTCCAAATGATCCGTACCGTTTCAAGGTTGATGGGAATAATGAATAAATGAGAAATGTGATACACCCCGATAATCAACGGAACATACCGCAGCAGCGACCATCGGATAATATTTTATAGATCAAGGATAAATTTGTAAGAATAAATGCGTCACATCAGCTATAGCGCAACTGGCTTTTTCACGTTGGTTATTATTTTACACTCTTTTTCACGTTGGGTATTGCATTATTTTATATCTAACATTTAAATCTGGTTGCACGAACTGCACACCACTGACATGCTCATTGATAAAATGAAAGTTTGTTGACGAAGAGAAGACATGAACATCAGTATCATCACCATCAGGCTTACCTCAACGATCAACTACTTTTCTTTGGTTAGTGGTGTGAGTGACGTAATATGAAACATGACACTATACGCTCCAAAGCTGTAGTAAACAATGCTCTTAAAAATGATTAACAACGGAAGTGCTAAGCAATAACATGATATCTGAGCATTGTTAGTCAGGGGGCGACGGACCCCATCTTATGTCGATCAATTTTTCCGCCCAATCAGCGCGGATAGATATGAATAATGTTTTATTGCACAAAACTGACATCATCGGGACTGATAGGATTGCTTCTTCCTGCACAGATTAATTTGTGACAGTGTACATACTGTCACATCTTCACCAACCACTGTGCAGTCGTCACGGACCTCCAGTTAGAGAAACCATGTCTTAAAAACGTTTGCTGTTGCATCACGGTATATAATTTTGTCATTGGCGATATAGTGTCATCGCGGTTTCTTCGTTGCTCACTATCGCATCCCATCCGACCAACACTCGCACCGCTCAGCAAAATCGATTTTCGTCAAGCTGAGGTCCACACCAAGCGAGATATCGACAATAAAAAGTCTTTTGCCCGGGCCAGTGAACAACAACAAGACAACTCTAACACGGAAATTTAGGAAGTGGCCTGAATGCGTCAAACCCTTGTTAGACCATGCACTAAAGTGTCGAATGCGATGTTTGAAAACAAAAGTCCAACGCTAGCACGGACTCAGACGCTTGACGGGCACTTGAGTTAATAGGTAGTGAATCATAGTGAACACAAAGCATTTGAATGATAAAGAAGAGCAGCTCTGACGCGCGCCAGAGTCCAACAAAATAGGGGGAAGCAAATCCGATCCGACAAAAATCACTGCAAGAAAAATAGCAACTTCGACCTCAACACCAACTTGGGGTTGACTGGGTTTGACCGATTTTTTCAAGCTTCGCATTCATGCGGATTGTTAGCAGAAAGAACAAAAAGTTGCACGCAAACCAAATCGTAGCGGTCTGCCAGCGACCGCTACACCAACGTTCACAACTGCTTCACTTGACGTAAAGCGCTGCCGTTTTATGTCCCCCGATTCATTTGTCAAGGAACACAGAGCTGCACGATTCTTGTGTGTTGTAAAGCGAACTAATTTAAAGACATAATGTGGAATAAATACATAAAGCCATTGCGTATCCATACACATCAATTAATTTAATGAGATGAACGTTGATGCAATACATGCTTTCCACGAGTTCAGAATCGTGATTTGAAACAAAAATAAGGAAACTGCCATGAAATCACTTAGGAATTTTGCACAATTGTAGAAGTTCGCTAAAACTTATCTAGTAATGTTATTTCCTAAACCAAACAGCATTTATTAACAGCTGACATTCGTGAGTCACATTTCAATGGCGTCAACAACATGCTTTGGTGAAGAAAACGAAACTAATGAATGCCAAACGAAATAAATCCAAGCAGTCATCCGTGAGTAAACTTACCCGCAAACAATTCCAGTGATTTGACGATGAGTTACTTCAAAAAGGACATAGACTTCAGGGAAAACCATACATGTGCAATCACATATAATATTTTGCATGCACTACGCCAGATCACACTTAAAGCTAAGAACACCAGCAAGAAAGTCTGCAACACAGGTGCTACAGCTGTTTAGCTACACCAGATTTCGTTATCGAAACTACTGCGCACACATTCAAACCATCGGCACTGAAACCAGGGATTCAGAACTGAACTAACGGTAAAGAGGCAATAATCCCTTCATTTGAAAATGGAGTTTCCTTAAAGAAATATGCTGCTTTTTAACCAATACAAGCTGGCACGAGCTCGAGAAAACGAGACATAAGCAACAATGCTCGCAACTAACACAACATCGTTTTTTGTTTTTCTTTTTTCAAAAAAAAAAACGCCACCTTAAGCAACAATGTCAAATCACTTCTTTTTTCTAACACTGCTTCGGTTTGGCAAAATAACATCAGATAAACCAATGACGTTCTCGATCAAGCCAAGCAAGGATTGCGAAGCGAGCTTAAAACTTCGTTGCTATCTTGCACAAACACAATTGAATCTTTGCTCGCCACAAGTATTTTAATGCAAATCCTCAAAATGAACAATGCAAGGAAAGAGCAAATATCTCTGCTGTATGCAAACCTTACATGTTTTCAGCACGCACCGGCAGTAGCGGAGACACGGGCATACTGTGCAAACCGGCTTATGATGTTTGGGTACAAAATACTGGACAGTTAAACGTTGGCCGAGGAGGATAATCGCTTCACTGCTGTCAGCAAACATCGCCTGCAGAACCGGTCACTGCAAGAATTAACACTCTGTTAACACCTGATCACAAACATATTTACCCCTCAACATTGCCAGCACCTAAGCTGCAAATATTTATCTAGCATAAGGTAGGCAAAACTGTTACAACAAAATGATGAAATTGTTGGGCTACAGCTTTTCGCAATGTTTCTCACAGCCGTCAGAAGAAAGGATTTCTATTACGCACAAACGGCGAAAAACGTATATAAGCAAGCGGCTCAAGCAAAATGAGCTGCGTACATTCCGCATCTTTTGAATAAGACATTCGCTATGTCAGCACGTGACCGAATGTCAGTTTAACTATACACAGTGCCTCAATCGCTCTGTTGCGCGAACCAAGAAACATTCTTTACCTTCGCGATGTTTAATAAGCATCGATCGATAACCTTTCATTAGACAACGGTCCAGAACAGCGGCACTTTTTCCAGCATCAGGAGCAGCACCAACGCCGTCCTTTCGTAGCATTGCGGGTGGTTAAGAGCAGATTACGCAACAGAAGATAAAACTGCGTAACGAGCTGAGCTATAAAGCGGTATTTTCGGAACCGCGCTCCACGCCATACAAGCCCGATGCTAGTTGAGGTATTTATCGATCACCACGGCAGCAATCAACCTGTGCAACTTTGATATGCATCAGTTTTCTTCAGCCCACGGCCTTCAGTGAAACAACAGCTTCAGCCTACGGCCTGCAGCAAAATTATATCTCTAATCTACAATGAACGGGTAATTAGTCGCCAGAAAGACGACGCTGTCGAACCCATCGGCAATTTTTTAAAATAGGAAATCGATTTCACGTAACTGCGCAGCCTTAGTCCTGAAACCCGCAAACAACGGTTATGGGTGAAATGCTGACGAATTATTACTATGAACTACTTTTCAACAATCGCTTGCTCGGTCTCGGAAAACTGCTTGCCTGGTGTCTGTCTTCAGCATGAGCATAAAGCAAAACTTCAATAGAGCAAAACGGACCGCTTATTCCCGAAGGACGACAAAGAAGCTTTCGCACAATTCCCCAGACTTCAAACGCCAAAAACACCATGCGGTATGTTTTCGTGCAACTTCCATATAAGCGCCACCGTTTCACAGAATGACGTTACCTAGACTACTTGCCAATACGTTCGGGCCATTGAGGAAATGCCGGAATAATCCAAGCGTGTTGACGCCCTCGCCACAAACTTTACATTTCCTAACCAGAAATAAAACGAACAGAAGAGTTAGTTAACGGCAACCCGCAGGGCTTCCCAGCAATGCTGGGCAGCTTGCGTCCCATACGATGGCAGCACGAAAGCCGTGCCAGCTTGGCAAAACCTTGTTCCTTACTACATCCAAAAATTATATTCAGTTCAACATTCAGTATGATGACGTCGATCCCCGCATGTAGGGAAAGCAGTAACCGCCCGAGCAAACAGTGCAACACCACTGCATACATGTTACCGAACGAGAGAGCGGGACTTTGACATGTACAGGTGACTGTAATGGCATGCGAATCGCTCGTCCTAAAGCGGAGGCTTATTCTGAATGTTGTTTGAGAAGCATCTCTGAAAGAATGTTTTACTCAGTGAAAACATTAAATCCGGTTCGCTGTACACCATCACTCGACGGGACAGCCAGTAATCACCACAGAACAACTTTTAACTCAAGGAACGCTGTTTTCTTCAACTCTAGAGCATTCAATACCAGTGGGGGTTAGCAAGAGGTTTGCTTAGGTTCATCGAGCCATTGTTAAATCAGGGGGGTTAGCGAAACTGCTGCTAAAAGACACCGACCTTATGCAATGGAAAGCATTTTTGCTACCACAGAAATTAACATATTTTGCAATTACAAGCGATTAGTCTTTTTCAATAGTTTTCGTGCGAGTACAAAGGGGAAAAGTCCAATTCCCGGTGATCGTTAGTTTGTGACAATGTACATACAAAGAATGAAGGTCACGCCACAAGACCCGAAATTTAATCCAGCCAGGGACGAACAGCTGATCGTGCTGTGTTGCATACTGTTGTTTTCTGGTGGTCAAATGAAGCAGTGTTGGTCGGGTCTTTGGAAGTGGTTTGTGACAGGCTACTGCAATTACTTGAATTTATTTTACGGATTTCAACACAATTCGTAAAGTGACGGACGAAGATGTCTCGCGCTTTACAGCACAATCAGCACTCACTTTTACATATCGAGCGGTTGTGGTTAATCTCGAACAAACTAGACGAACTTCCGTGATCCCACTTTATGTTTACTACAGCTCAGTTTGCTTCCAGTCGCCTAAGAACAGACTGGATGCAAACTTTCATTAGTACTGACTAGGTTCAACGTAACCAAACACAGTGTCGTCACTACGCTTTCGTCAGGTGAGCCTGCAGAACATACCGCCGTGTACTGCCGTTCAATGTGTTCAGTGGCAACTGCGTCAGATCGCTTCTATTTTGCTGCACTTGTCAAGAGTTTGTAATAGTTGGAAACGTTATAAAATTCGTTTACTTGGTTTGCTATTAAGTTCAGGAAAGTATGTGATTCATCCCTCGGCAATACACCACTGAGAAAAGAGTAAAACCAAATGAGTCCTGCAGTATCATGGGAATCTCACACTGTTATTTCGGAGTGTTCTAACTAAATGATCATTGAAATGTTTACATTCTTTTTGTTAACTTGTAAGTTACATAATGTGTTGCGTTTACGGTTTTTATGAAGAATCATTTTGATTTCGAGTGTGTTTCTCAAATGAATAAAATTATGGTAATTTCCGGACTGATTGTTATTAACGACCTATTTAAAATAATCCCCTGAAATATCGATGTCTTGGTTTCTGAATGAGTTTGTCCATTTTGTTTGTCTGACGTAAAAATTGATCTTAAACCTTTGTTTCAAACCAATAAATTGGTTCTAACTTCCCAACCTATTGTTAAAACTTTTGAATCCCACTCCTGTTTATAAAATTTTCCAGACGGTGTTAGGAATGAACAACTGAACAACGCAGTGGCAATGTGATGCGAAGCGCTCGACATGGATGAACAACAACGCCACGTGACCAAAGTCAGTGTTAGGAGCGCAAAGCTTATCGGAGTCTTGGCAAAAAGCGTCGCCCGCCAATGGGTTCGAAGTTAGCAAATTTCAAGACTCGAAAATTTACACAGCTTTGCATCTTGCATGGGAGCTAAACCACCAGTAACGTTTGAAGCATTCATTACAATTCGCCCTTGAGTGACGTACCGCGCGCGGGTATGCCTGATGTCAAAGAATGCTCGGGCATCCCATGCACGAAAACAATAGCGCGCACAGCGAAGGGTCCATTCAAAGTCTCTTAATTTATGTACTGTACTGTTTGACAGTAACTGTTTGTAATGATAATTCGGTTAATTTCCTCAAAAACCACGTCCTTACAACAATTCTTTGAATGTTCTTTGATTCTTCCAACAAATCCATTAAGTATTTTTCCTTCATTCATTTTCGTGTCCGCTTTTCCTCTCAGGAAGGTCGCGGGGGCAAATCTCAGATAGTTCCGCTGGATTAAGTCGAAGTTGAAATTCAGTCTCAATGACGCAAAAGAATGACTTGCCCTGACTCGGAAAAAGAAGGCAGAGGCATTTTGAAATTGAAAATATTTTCAGTTTTTGGTACTCGGACTGCCGCCAATCCGAGAATAAAACCTTTTTATTCTGTGAAATAAAAAGAAACAGTTGAAAGTAAAATCCCTTTGAAATAGCGCAAACTGTAAACTAACCACCGAAAGTCCACTCAGGCCAAGATAAATGCTAAGAAGCGTGAACTTCAGCCTCACGGTAACACATCCTGCCAAACGAAAACTAAGAACCGTAAAACCCGCGGTGGAGCAAAACTTGCTGTCAAGATCCGTGAAGCTTTTCAGGACTCATCTAACTACTTGTAAAACACAAAAAAAAACGTGACCTAATAATGTGAACAAGCAACGTTAATGCAAAGCCAATCAAATGAAGTCTTATACTTTGAACTATTACATAACGGGTGAAAAAACAGCAGACTCAAAGGAAAAGTCTGTAGGCATCATAGCTTTCGTGAACTACAGTACTTTGTTTTCAAACGCCCCTACACCTTCAAATACTGGGTAGGGTTGTAGGTGTACATACAAAAAGTGCAAAGTCATGTGCATACGAAGTGTGTGAAAATAAACAGACAGGTATAGATGGCCCTTTGGGAAAACACAGGTTGGAGAAAGGTTAATGAGTTGGAAAGCTCGGTTGGCGGTAATTAAATCAGGCGTTTTGGGGGAAATATACAACAAACATACTGGTAGGTTGTAAATCCAACTTTTTTCATTGAACACAGCGGTAGGTACTATGCGGGACCAAATATTAAACCACAACGTGACCAGGCGTGCAACGAAACAGTTGGCGTTCACAGGAATGTTCAAACAAGGCCAGTGAAGCACTTGGTTGGGTGCGGAGTGCTTTGTTTAAAGATCTCGCCATTAACACAGGCTGTGCACACAAACTTGACGCGTAAGCCCGATTAGGTCCGAGTGCTTTAACGACAGTTGAAAGTCAACTTTCATCCAATTTCATTGTGACGAGCTACCGGTTAGGCTTTGACTGAACAAACCACAGACATTAGTCATCTACGTTAGAATAAGGTTGGACGACTACTTCACCTAGAATCTGAGCAAACAAGAAGTCATCAAATAACAATGCGTCGGTACACAAGAATTTAACAACATATGGAAACGTTAAAGCAGCTCTCAGCCACGTAATCTGCTTCATACCACCTTTGATACAAACAGAAGGGACAAACAAGTTTACTTTTCGTATAGCAGAAGAACAGGTAGATCGACGGTTACACGCTATCAAGTGAGAGTCGCTACGTTGACGGCGGGTCAAGTGAACAATCCAACTTTCGTTCTGGTGCATGGAACATTCGCGTCGCTGTACTACTCAGCATTACGAGAAATTCCCTATATCCTAGGACAGGTAGAACAGAAACAATAAAGCCCAGCCTAATTTCGCTATAAGCTTATATTTATTCTTTCTGTTTCTGATTTCCACAAGCTAGCAACTGAATCCCGTATTCTGATACTGAAGCTTATACGTAATAGTAACACTATTCATTTTCTTCATGAGTGAATAATAATTAACGACAGCTGTCTTGGGACATCCTGAGCCAGAATGCCACAGGTGAGACAGTGGGAAGATTCTGAAAAGCCAGTCGCTGCTAAAACATGATCTGCCGCATAAGTTTTCAAACACATTAGTTTCTGTACAAGGATTTAACCGACTTCATGAAAATTCGCAATTAAGATCAAAGTAAAATAACTACGTAGAAGTGAGCATACATTTTCCGGCAGTCAATTGGCCGCTTTTTTGAAACAGTTAACATCAAAAACAGCTGCAAGAATGGGAAAGGCAATGAAGAAGTAAAAAGAGTTACTTTCCAACCGCGTTTTGAACGTTACATTTAAGCGAACAAACTTAGTACACTGAAATAAAACTTGGTTAACACAAAACTTTAGTTTGATCCAAGACAGCGAAATGCATCGTACAAAACCGCCTATTTTGACCTGGTCAAAAAGCTAAAAAGTGTAGACAAATCTTTGGCGGGCTGTTTACACTGTCCGACGTTCATTTACTCAGTGTGTTTCAAAAACACGACAGCTCTATGCCTGCAGACCGGAAAAGTACCACTGGTCATTGATACAACACTATCGCAACCGTTTTCAATTGAAAGTCTCGCTACATTGTTGCGAAGCACGCAAGCAGGACACGGTGCCTGGAACACTTTGGAGACCAATCAACCAGTGAGATAATATAAGCGGCTTTCAAACAACCGGTGCATTCTCGACCAAATTAACGTGCCAATCTCAGCACCAACAAGTACAACGTATCATCACTTGGACCTGAAAACGATTCGGTGAACTCGCCGAGCCAAGCCAGTACCGAAACGTAACTCGGGCGCACCACAGCACAGTCGGATGACTGTGAATGCATTTTCAACAAGTAGCCCGCTGAGCCTGTAATAAACACCGTCAGCGTCACAGTTGTCAATGGGCGGGGTGTCGCCGAAACAAACCTCGAGCCACCACCAGTGCAGAGGAAAGGTGAACAACGCACCGGCATCTGGGCGGCAGTTACACCCTAACAAATGACAGAACTTTTCTGTAACAATAGTATAGGGCGATCAGGTCGAAACGTGCTCCACACAAGAACTTTTGCTGCGTTCGCTGTCATTCGGCACATATGAAGAAAAGCGCTATTTTCGACGCGAAGCGCTTCCAGCAGCAAGGGCCCAAAATAGCCTTTCTCGACGACAGAGTTTCTATCAGAAACAACTGCGCAGCGAGAGCCTAATAATTTCCCGCTGTTTCGCCAATCCTTAAACCACGTCAACGTCGATAAACATTCGCGTCGAGCGAAGCGATCATGCATCTTTTACACCAAAGCAAATCACCATGTCAAGATACTGCAGTCAAGATCCCACGTTAAACATGCAATCTACAGTGCGGACAACTACTGTGGGAGGAAGATTTAAACCAGTGGTTCTTCACCTGGGAGCACGTGTTGTATTTACAAGCAACCTTTCCTGAGCCTTGTTTTGCACTTTCATCGCGTTTCCACAATATTAAAGATCCAGTTGCTAAGAAGTTGTGCCAAGTGTGTCACTGAATATGCAATCAATAAATACTCCAAAACCGGAGTTTTTTTAGTACTCATTTAAAATTTGAGGGGCCTTGAATGCAAAGGACCAACACTTGAGAAGTGGTAGAAACAAGGTGAAGAACCATTGATTTACATTAACTTACATCATTAACAGTTCAGCCTCAACACAGCTACGAGGTTAAAAAAATTGGGTGATGCAAAGCCGTTTAGCTGCAATTCATAACGTACTTTTTTGCGTAACACACAGAGCATAAGAATTACGTTTAATCGCGATAAAGTTTTCTCAGTGCGCAGTGACAACAACACACAAACGGAAGATATCAGACAACAAAACGTGATAAAAACAGGTGACTAACAGTTTTTGGAAATGTCACACCATTGCCTTGAAATGTGCAAACTTATTTTTTCAGTTACTAGAGAAGGTGCAAGGTGTCTCTCACGACCAAGACTTGTGCCTTCACCATTGAAAGTCGAAGAAACTTTTGCAACATTGAAAAAATCAGAAGTTCGTTCATTAGGTCAGGTGTTCCCAACTGGAGCGACGCGACGCCCAGGTGCGTCATTCTGATATTGCACGGGCGTCCCGAGCTTATATCCATTTTACACCCAAAGAAGCTCCCCGGAATTTAATTCTATTTGCTATACTTCGTACTTGTGCAACGTTGGCTTTTCGGCTGTTGTGGTAATAAAGCAAAGTATCGCTCGAAGATAAGCGTCGAAAGAGAAATGCGATCAGCCGTTTCAAACGTAACACCCCACTTTGTGTCACAACAAGCAAGCTAATGAATCGCATCAAATAATAATCCGTGAATATTTTTCGTGCAGTGCGTCGTTTGATTTTATGCATAGGATTAGTGCGTCGGGAGTTCATGCAAGTTGGGAGCCATTGCATTAGGTCATTGCGCTACATAATGTTTATTGTTCATCTCAGCTTGCTAACAATAAGAATATATCACTGGACTCCGACATTGTGCATCAAATCTTGGAAAAACAATGTCACATGAAATTCGTCACGTTAGATTTCAAATGACCTACGTGGGTTCATGAAAAAAAGCGAGGAATAAAAAAAGATTTGGTTTTGATTCGCTGAAGCCACATGCATTCCAAATAATGGCTCGAAGGACAGATAAAAAAGTAAAACAGCAACAAAAAGATTATTTCCAAAACCTGTACCCTCACAAAAGCAAGCAAATAAACTGTGCATGTGATCATGCACGAACTACCAATATCTTCTTCGCGCAATTTACTTAAGGTCGGACTTGTATGGATATAGGTGTACAAGACCAGCTCCAGCGGTTGGACGTCTCCTAACTTCATGGCCACCACAAACAGAAGATTGGCGCCGTTTTTAATGAAGAAAGTTTCTGAAAAAGCAGTTGATTCGCCGGCAAGGATTGCCGAGAGGAAGTCAACTGGCGTTGGTCGCAGACATCAGCGTGCGCAGTCTATATGCGGGATGGCACGACTTCAGGAACGACACAGGGGCACGGGGTAGGTCTGACCATTTGGAGAAACGACGGCGAAAGAAAGCAGCGGTGCCTTTGCGTCGAGTGTGATTTCCTGCTCACAGAAAATCGGATTTTCTCCGACATTCAAAGAAATTACGGCGGGCCGAACCGTGCACTACCCCAAGCACACCTTCACCACAGGCTGTTGGCAAACAAACCGTTCACGCCGAAACTTGCCCACAATAACTGGCAGCGCGATAGAAAACGTGAAGAAGGCTCCCAAAACGCCATTGAGAAGCGCACGTTATCTCTGTTCTTCCTGAAAGTACACGATGTGCCGAACACATTTACGCGAGCTTAATCCACAGACGCGCGGCGTGAAAACGTACACCTCAGGGATGAACCGCACTAGACTTTACCTGACGACCGTATAAGGTTCTTTGCACAGTTTGAAGAAAGCATCAGGAAATGCAAGTCCAAAGCAGTCTAAGGATGGCATAAGATAAGCGGGTGCCGGTATCGCGTGAAAACGTAGCTGTACTGTGTACAGTGACACGAACTATTTCTTCATGCACAGAAAAATTGAACACGAATCCAATAAAACGCTTCGCAGCTCGAAGTAAGATTCAGTGAAAATCGTGATCGTGCCTTACGCATGAGCGCAACCAATTTTTTCAACTTGATCAATACATGCCAAGCCACGGAGAATTTATAACAGTTCAACAGTAAAAAACAGCCAACTTGGCATGACTTTAACTTTCAAGGTCAGTTGTAGGCTCACTGCACGCAACACGATGCATATCACAGCCACGTGCAAGCAAGTGTGTTTGTGTGCATAACAACCCGCAAGCAATGGCAACTCTACTTCATTTTGCTATAAGCCCGGCGGTGTATCCAATTCCAATTAAAAAGCTCAAAATGTGACTGATAAGAAGTGAGCAACAGAAAAATTTTAATTTGAAAAGTTGCAGGCTTTAAGAAAATGCTAATCATAGCTATCTTCCCGCTCATTCTGCTGTCATTAGCGTTGCCACTGAGGTACACCGACTATCGCGATGACCTGGCGTTTAAGTCGAAGAGCTGGTGGAAATCTGAAGAATAATTGCAAAAGCATAGATCACAAGCAGCCATGGAAGCCACTTCCAACAAACACAACAAAGTCGCAACGATTCCTCGTGACATTGGACCCAAACAAATGCAGATCAGCATTGGCCAAAGCGGATAAAATGTTCTGCGGATCACGATAAAACGCATTCCCCCAGTTGCTGCATCTACTGCATCGCAAATCTGCATCAAATCATCGCTTGATCTTTCACGAAACGCCACAACCAATTGCAAGAAAGGCCAGTTGCAATTTTTCATGTCGTAACTCCGGTAAATATTTGTGACAAAACGTCACTTAACGCGATTGAAGGAAATGGCAATCCTACTAAAGCGAGTTTGATTAACGGGTTTCAAGGAGTAAACAACCGCATTAGAGAATCCTGGCGATAGGGTTTTAATAAACTCAAGCTCTGCACGCGTGACGTAGGAAATCCCGGCTGACAGTCGACGTGACGCTGTACGTTTACTATCAACATCTACAACAACGTTCAGTGCAGTGACGAAATTCCCGGTATTTTTTCAGAAGCACACAATCCGCAGAATGCTGAGCAATCTCAGGAAAACAAGATGGCAAAACCAATGACAAAGGGAATCACTAATTTCACAAGCTGCAGCTTGAATTTACGAATCGAAAAACATCAATTTACTTGATGAGTGTCTGCGACACCAGAATTCGCCTTCTCTGACGAAAATAAATGCGCATTGCAGTGTATACACTTAAAACTGTTTTAACTAGTTGGGGTTGATTTCGACTCAAGATGGCTATTTTCATTGATTTTCAGAGATCAACCAGCTTAATCAAGCCGGGCTTGAAAAGTCATTGCGTTACAGCATAGACAAGCTACAGCCACAGATTTATGTGGCCGCAAAGCAAACTTCTAATGGAGACACATTTCGGTTTCTTGTTGAAAAAGAAACATCCAAGTGGTTCCAGCCCAGTGTGCTAAAAAACACCACATCAAAGGTTGCACACTTTTTGACCATTTTTCCGACAACTCAGTAAGCTTGGCACACGCAGCGGGTGAACTCTCGCCTCTCGCAAAGCAACGCATTCGCTCACGATGATGCGTGTACATACGCGTAGCCAGCTGGGCAGGGGCCCATGGCCGACCCTAATTTTTAGCATATCTAGGCATTTTATGCTTTGAGATGCGGTGTACTAAAACAAAAGACTGTTGCTTGTCTGCAGTCAAAAGTTTTGGACCACTTAAATTTTTTGGCCCCTCCCAAAATTTTGGGCTGGCTATACGCCACTGTGCGCGTACAAGCTGTTGTGCACTGTGCAGTGTCTGGCACATTACAGCAAAGCTTCTTACTCAGTACGTCATAAGTACCTCATAATATCACGTGATGCAGGTTGAACGATGACATAAAACCTAATTTTAAATGAACTCAAGCGAAATCGCCATTAGTGAACACTTTAACTGGTAAATCTCCACATTTTTTCTACAATTCCTTACATTGAAGTTCATCTTCATCTTCACTGTGCGTACGGAAAGGTCCGCAGCAGCGCGCATCACTGATGATGCATCTCGTATGTGCAGTGGAGCAACACAATGCAGAGAGCCAAAGGCAGGTGAAAATATCGGAGCAAAGGCCCAAAAAGATTATTTAACCATAAAAACCCACATGGGTTTCCAAAGTGAAATTGTCCCTCTACAGCAGGGTCTCCAAACTACGGCTTGCGCCAAATCCGGCCCGCGAAGCCATTTTGGCAATAACGAAAAAATAGTACGAAAAATTTGTTGATTTGGTAGAATGTAGCATATCCCGAAACAATCACATTACGCAAGATGTCCTGCCCTCGAACTGCTGTGTAATAGCTCATGTTGCCCTCTGACAAAAAACGTTTGGAGTCCCCTGCTCTACAGTCTAAAGCCCTGCTGTGACTGTGTTCCAGCCCGTCTCACGGAACGTGAGTGCGTATCTGCGACTGCACCGACGTCACCTAACTGCATCGCGCTGTTAATCCGATTTTCCACGTGCACGAGATGGACGTCCACGTCTACCAATCCTATTGTCGCTCCATCACTGGGCATTTCGCGCGCCGGAGTCAGTCTGAAGGTAAAACCAACACTGTGCACTCATCCAAATGGCTTTAACACTTTCAAACTGCGGTCTTCTCATCGCTGGACTGTATAGCTTTTGTCGAACAAGACCTGTAAGGATGTAGGCAATTCCGAACAAATGCAAAAAGTAGTGAACAATTACGAGGAATTCTGCTGAAGCACACCAAACGCTTCGGCAGCAAAAACTCTAAAAAAGCTTGCATGGAGTCTGCAGAATATACAGGCAGTCGGTCGATTAGACAGCTTAATCCAATGGTTTTCAACCGGTGAGCCATGTAGGCCATGACGATTTTTCCAGTGGTCCACAGAGCTTGGTATAAATCAGAATGAAAGCCTTATGAGATTTGCATAATGATGTCATTATTATTGGACAAGATAGAAAAATAGCAACAAAATTCGACCGGAATGTTACGTTTGCGACATAACTCCTACTTAGCAATGCTAGCTGAAGCTGTATTTACGAGAATTGCTATGGCATAACATTGCAATTTTATAGCACAGTAAGTAATGCTAAGCTAAAGTTGTAGAAGTGTCAAATCTTTGAGATTATAAGCTTTGGACCACCCCTGATATCTTTCCTAGTTGAATGGGCCATGAGCAGAAAAAGATTGAAAACCCCTGACTTAATCCCTGGATACTTTGCACGTACCCATCACTGAATGGAGTCAAAAGACAACCAAAATTTGCTGACATCACGTGAGGAGAAATGGATTTCACCGAATAGCTGATAACGATTCGACAGAGTTTGCGAAGGAAGCAGTTTAACATGACAGTCCAAACGAGGTTGCGGCGGTAAAGCGGCTTGGCTTGCGTGACTGTGAACACACAGACATTAACAACAAGCACAAAAACGTTAGAAAAATGAAGTGGAAGGCGAGCCTCATCACATTGGATCAGAACTAGTAACTAACCACGGGTGAAACGTTAACGAGATTTTAAAGAGCGTTAGATCTTTTCCTCAACGCGGTTGTTCTTAACATATGCGAACTATTTTTTTAGCCGAATAAGCGCCAGTCGATGCTCTTGCAATCACTAAGCAATCTAGATTGCACAGGGCCGACACTCGCGGGAAGACGGACATGTCGTTCTTTTTCGCTCCAGTGCAAGTACACTAAAAATTGTCGGATGACTAACTTTCACTGCTAAACCAGCATCGGCTGTGCGATGCGGATTCGGTCTCTCGGCACATGTTGTCCAGGGGGCCTTGATTTATCAACTATTTTTGAAAACAGCTGATGAGCGTCATTTTTGTTGGTGGAAAATTCCTCTGGCATCAGAGGCAAAAACTCGGTGCGTCTGAAATGTTACAACAACAACACGCGATGACAGAAGTGTGCGATGCCGCAGACGCGATGTGTGTGCGATGCCGCAGACGAGCGTTCTCTTGCCACCGAGGCAGACAAACCGTCTGCTGCAGACATTCGAGACTCATGAACGGATGAGAATGAAGCACAGGACTAGCGAAGTAGATGCCGGAAAGTAAGACGCGCGGTTACTTTATGTAACAAACGAAAACGAAATACAATTTTTCAAGGAGACTAATTGGAGGCGGCCAATATTGCGCGATACAAGATAAAGAACATATCAAAAGAGAAAAAAGAACACGACAGTAAACGTCATGAAAATGTGGTGGAAAACGGATTACTCAACAATAGTCGCGTGCGCGCAGGTTACGATAAATAACATTTACCTGGTGAAGACCCACGAACAACCTGTCAACTGCGTTCCAGTTTGATATACTGGTATGATTAAAGGCTTAACGGACAACTACGCCGTTCCAAGTAACATGACATTTTCAGTTTTTTTCGTTATAAGTGCATTTGATGAGGAAACACAATTGGGTGCGGCCTGGACTTTGCGTCACGATTGAACACTGCGGGTGGCCTACATACAAAGCTTTTAACCAACAACCGTTGAAACAGAGTATCAGCTGCAGCTGCTGGCAAGGAACTGCATTGGTCCGGATGAGTTAGAAACAAGCTACACGAACAAAACTGATTAAAATACAACAGCTCCTCATATCAGCGTTGTTTAAAGACAATGAAGTGCAATGGTACAGCACCCATAGGTGTAGCCAGGGAGCCCAGATGACCATGCCCCCAAATTTTTAGCATATCTAGTTATTTTGTGCTTTGGAAAGCGACGTCCCAAACTAAAATACTGTTGCTCGCCTAAAATCAAACATTTTGCCCCCTCCCAAAATTTTGGGCTGGCTACCGCAAGCCAAAGGATTTCATCGTATCATAATACTTAAGATTCAACTCCACCTAAGACTTTAAACCAGCTATGTCCAGCAAGCGGCCCAGACAAAGTTTTTGTGCGGCCCAGTTTAGGCTTTCGCTGTAGTAGAAGTACAAACGGACAAGCTGTCCTTGTTTTGATAATAATCTTAAATTTGACATGTCTGATGCAGTGATCCTCAATGTAACTTTGAACCACTTTATCACGCCTGTACTGCGTACAGGTGGGTGTCCACTGACACCTTTGTGCAAAACTTATTCCCAGTTGTCTGATTTCTACCCTTGCTGTTCTGTTGGCACTAAACTGGCCTTATGACATCACTCTTACGAAGTGGCTCACGGTGCCAAACAATCATTACCATTGCAGTTAACATTAACTTAAAAGAAATTTAATTTGCTAAAATCAAATTAAGTCATTTAATGTGCGGTGCTCGCGTAATTTTTTAATTTTTGGCTCAGTAAGGAATTTCGGTTGGACATAGCTGCTTTAAGCGAAGCCGACCATTACCAAACCACCAACTGCAATGCAAGCAATTATTCCACAAATTTTTTCAGCGAACGGTTGTCTGCACGCCTCAAAACGTGTAGTATAGGCAGAGAAAAATGCCGTTGTTTACCAAAAGAAAGCGCTCGCACGAAGATACATCCCATCATTCAAACCGCCAATAATATCAGATCAACGTGCCAACTCGAACCACTTAAAAAGAACGCCACGCTCGAAAAAACGTTATAAGTCCGCTTTTGATGCTGGAGCACGGGAGAAAGGAGATGGTGTCGTAACGCTGTTTGCATTATGCTAGCATGTTCATTCGGCTCTATTGAGAAAGCTGTGCTCCTGGCGACAGTGAAAACGCAGAAACGCTGCCTATTATTCGTTCAAGACCGAAGCGATGACCGCAAGTGATTAAGTTTTCCTGGGCAAGATTTGCTGACCAAGGACGGTGGCGGCAACGAAAACAGCCTGGTACAAAGTCCGTGAGGCCTTATACCGCTTGACACAAGCCTTGACCCCAGTGCCATCGACGCGACCAAAATGGTTGAAATACAAGGGCGTCTTACTTGCTCTTATGCGCGCTGACAGTGATTAGAGCTGAAAAACAAGTGAGAAGAAATAATATTTTCTCACGAGTCGGGTTCGTGGAAAGCAGACGATCTCTGATCGGGTAAGAAGAGCCTGTTCGCGTTTTTGTGAATGGATGTCACGTTGGTGTTCACACAAGACTCAGCTTTCGTCGTGCAGGACGCGGATTGAGTGACACTACATCGACTTCTTCCTCGTCCGACACCACACATTAGGTTCGGGTGAAACGAACACTTAGAGAAGCTGGCAAACTGTGTTCCTTCAGCAAAAACACATAAATTTGTTCGGATTGGAAGGAAGGGTTTTAGAACTGAACCACAGCCACGCTGGTTGGAAGCAAAAAAAGGCAAGCTAGTAATCTGATCGCTTGATTGATCAGCAGCTGATGCGGGGCAAGAAGTAAACAATTGGAAAAAGAAAACTATTGCCGGAGTGAATATGATATCAATGAGGTAACGAGGTCTTAATTTCCAGGCAAAGGTTGCGTTGCACTTCGCTCACGTCGGACAGATCAAATTACGGATGAGGTCACACTATTAGTCAAGAGAGTTCGCATAAAAAGCTTCAGTTTGAGGGTGAAGCTGGACGCCTTTTCCGGAGGTTGTATTTCTTTCCCAGTTTCGTTTCCACGAATTTTACCGACTTGTTGATTTAGCGGTAACTTGAGTAGCTCGATTTTTTTCGCTTGTCACAGCAGCATATTTTTGCTTTACAAGACAAACCTTTATTTGTTGAAAAAAGCATCCCAAACGGACTTTTCAATCACTTGCAGCGTCTACACTGCTGCTTTCAAATCCCACCAGAAAGTTGCGTTCGTTGCTTTATTTGACTACATTTGTTCAAAACGGCACAAGACCCTTTCACCGACGACCGGACGCCACGAGCATTTTGCGAATGCGATCAAGGGAGCGGCAAATAGGGTATGACGAGTGACTATGACCATTACCACAAATAAATGGCGCGCCGCCAGATTTCAGTGCGGAAGCAAATTTTCGTCTCATTGCGCTTCGCAGACAAGGCAGAGCAAGTGCGACCGCGGGCCGGTTGGTTGTGCCACTCAGGGACGCGCTGTCAAAAGAGCAAACGTGGAGCCAACGACGATAGAGCGACTGCTGATGTTCAGTCCCCGCGCGACGGTTGACAGATCGCGACAATATACCGGAGCTACCGGCACCAACCGCTACAACTAAACGATGACAACACCGTGAGAGGATCAACGACCCGGGGTTGCCGCGAGCGGGCGCCGGCAAACTCTACCCGGTGGTCCGTCGTCGGGTACGAAGCAAACACCGATTTATGGAAGTAAATATAATCGTCGTCGACATGTCGACGTTCGCACAACCCACTTGGAAGCTTGTCTTAGAATTAGATAATGCTCTCGCTTTCCGAAATCTTTTTTTCCGATAATCTGCGCGCCTCGTGCGAAGAAAAGCTCCTGGCAAGGCCTTTCACTCGAGCGCGAGCCAGACGGGTCGACGTCGTCTCGCTACCGGGGGATTACAGCGTCACTGAGAATTTCGGGAAATGGCCNCTTGTTGCTAAGTTCGACTCTTCACGTTTAAGCAGCGCGATTTGGCCACTCGTGAAACTTGTTCGCAACGGCGTGAAATACGTCAAGGTCTTTGTGATGTTCGCCAAGAACGATTGTGGAAATACCGGCCACAAGACCGAATGAAGACCAAAAAAAGCGATCGATTTTTTATCGCTTTGGGAAATTTCGCACAACGACACTGTGTTGCGCAATACTGGGACCGACAGAGTTTCGGCTCCTGAATTCGGTTTTCTGCTCGCCAAGTTAACTGCAATTCACCATCTACTGAGACGGACAGCAGAGCTTCAACAAGCTGTAAGGAAACCTCCGGCTTATAACTGGCATACAAAGTAGCAGCAACCACAGGCAGTGCAAATGGATCCCATACCAGCCACTTCAGTAAAGCGTTACCTGCGCGGCAACGAAAAAGCAACAAGACAGGATTTTACTTCTACAAACCGCATTCCTGAAACCCGCCGTCCATCAACATCACAAGCACTGCCATGCACCAAAAACGACGCACCTCGAAACTTGCGCACCTCGCGCGGCATCTCAAAGTCCTCCGTGCGATCGGACAGCGCCTCGTCCCAGTCACCTGCGAAGCTCCTGCAGTCGGATGCCGATGACACGTCGTCGTCGTGCGTTCGATCTGCTGACGAGAAACTCCGGGTAAACTCGACCGCTTCAAAGAGGAGTCATCTGCCGCGAGCTCACAATTCAAAAACGAGCTTTCAAAAGCGAAGTCTCGCGATCCTCGAGGGAGCACTTTTTGTGAGATAAGGATTATCAGCAAGAACAGGAGCGCAACGATCAAGCAGCGCCCCGCGCAATATCTGTGGCACACCACGCACAAATAACCGATCATTTCTGACCGGATAATCGACCACCGATCATTTTTCTCATTTTACTTTTTTTGAGTTTGTGTTTACTTTCTCTACTCTTACTTTTGCCTTTCGACTTTTCACCCGTAAGCTTTGCTTGCAATTTTCAGGACTGAGGATGCGTAATTTTACGTGAAATCGATATCCTATTAAAGATTTGCTGGTCGATTCCTTGCTTACTCCCAACGTGGCGAGTGCGTACTCGATCATTTCTTTTAATACAATTTGCCAAAAGGCAATAACAATTGTTTTGGCGGCTCTGGTACACAGAACTTCGCAGAGAATCGCAAGGATTCTGACAGTATTAGCTCAGCAATTGCGATGAACCAATAAATCCTTCGAGATTGTCTGACTTACACACAGTCAATGGGACGCAAGGAATGTTTTTAAGATCTCACCAATCCGCGCATGCGCGTCTCTAACAAGATTCGTTCCTCTGCTTGCCGGCTTCGTCAGAGCGTCGTAGTGATGAGTCAAATCGTTGACGGGCGTTTTCTCGTCCAACTCGTCGTCAGTGGGCCGCCAGCACTCCGCAGAAGCTATAGAAGCTACCGTGGACAAAACGCCATTTACTCCACACTCCGCATGTTCGTCTCGAACGTCAATAGAACTTTCCGGCTGCGAACAATAAAACTGGAGTGTTTCTGAAAAGGCAACAAGATTTCCACTAATTCCACAAATGCAAAGAACCAAAGAAGTATCTCTGAGCTCAAAACCAACACTTCAGGCAACGTATCCATTAACCGGAAAGTGCCACCAAAGCGTGGTGGCGCGGCTCAAAAATCAGGAAACGCGTTTTTTGCTTACGTTGCGAGGAAATCGTTCAATTACTTCGCCGTTCACAGGAGGAAAATAGACGAGTGATGCTCCGACTTTAGGAGTTAAATCATCATCTTGCTTTGGAGAAGGCACCGAGGGAGTTTCCGTGCTTTTGGTGCTCAGGATTCGAGCCCGCTTAACCTGTGCACCTCCTTGACGAAACAAACAAACAAACAACATATTTCGAAAAACTGTAGTTAGGTGATTTATAGAATTACTGGCGCACTTTGTGTGTGTCGCAAATGGCCATGAGCTGGAGTGTTTGCTTGCACAGTTCGCTTTTTCAGTGAAGCAAGCTCTCAACAGCATGCGCACTCACGTTTACAGTTTTAGTTCAAATTAAGATCTTAAGATAGTTCAAATACAAAGTCTGCATGAACAATGTTTGTGACTCGCTATTTCGTTTCGTTTTCGTTTGCTGTTGGTGAGCATCGTATTCGCAGAAGTTGGTGCAACAGGCTTATTTCTATGAGTTTTTCAATACCGCCGGCGCTAGATTAGCAAAACAAAAATTAGCAAGAAAAAAATAAAACAAAAAAGCATAGTTTACGAAACAAGAAACGCATTAACACATTTTATAAAAAATCTTGCAAACAGCATTTTTCAGCTTCATAAGGGACATTTTTTTCATTCCCTTGGAAACGAAAAAATAAAGAAGGATGTTCTGTTTTACAGAAATGCTTCACTTACCACACTTGTAACGGTAATCTTAGTCCTAACAACCAAATGCAAATACAGCATGCCACTTGTGCTTTGTTAAGCCCCAACACCGAAACGACAATGTGCTTTCGAAAAAAAACGCACGTCACAGCATCGTTATTTCAAACAGTACATGGTTTCTTTAAGGTTTCCCTACTGCTTTTGCGTTCCTACGTTATTCGTGCAACGCAGATGCAAAAGCAGTACAACAACCACGGAAAATAAGCAATGCCGTGATAAAATACCCATCGATCCTTTGTAAGCACTTCAACCAGTTGAACGTTTATCGACCCCTTGCGCCGCGGTATCGACGACATGTCGACTTTGACTTTAAATGTTTGGCTGAGTTACCAAAGATTCACATCTACGCCACTTTAATGCACGCCGCCCATCCACGATAAACCACGCAGGAACGAAAGGTTGTAAGATACGGTACGTGTGCGGCGGGAGTAAAATATTACGTTGTGAACAGTGTTCTGGGAGATCAACAATTGCTGAACGGTAATAGCGCGTCCATTAGACGAAATCACACCTTCCGCTTTAAGGGTTAAGGGAACAATTGTGACATCAGTTGCTTAACTCTGGAACTAACCATAACTTTCTAACACTACAAGCATTCAATGCAAGTTTTCTTCACTTTTCGAAATACACCAATACGCCACAGCAGGGAAAAAGGCCGAAATTTTGAGAAACTTGTGCAGGAGCATTTAAAAAAAGGTGGACATTGAAGTTTCATTTAATCCTTCAACAGTTTTTACTTCACAGTGACAGGTGAGTTTGGCAAACTTTTGAATTCTGTCATGTGCACACACACCTTACTGAATACGTGACCTAATATTTCCATTTTTTCAATGCACTCAAATGCCACACCAAAAACTCGAAATTTCAACACTTGCTTTCAAATCGAACCACCAACAACGCCATAGCTCGCAACACATTACCTGTCACGAAACATTCTGACGAGTCTTTAATGGTCAAGTCGACACTTTTCCGAAGGCTTCCTACAGAACGAGGCTTTGCTACCGGTGGTGTGATCGTGGGAGAACGTTTTTCATCGCCTTTTTGCTTCACTGCGATCTCAGGCTTGGCAGAAAGCAGAGGTTTGGAGCGTTTTGCGGGTTTCGGCGATTCACGGGCAACGCGCTCGTTTGCTTTGGCAGCAGGTAAGTGCTTTTGCGGTACTGCATAGCTGACTGCGTTGCTTTGGTCCACAGTAGATTGGTCTTTGCGCGATACAGGTACATGCCGGGCGGAGGATTGTTGGTCACGGACGCTTTTAGAAGTGCTACGAAGGTTCATGTGACAAACTTGCTCAACAGAGGAGTGGGACGACAGCGACTTTCGGGAAGTGGATTCTTCCTCAGAACTGTCCATCACATGCGAATGAAGGGGTTCAGGCGAAGACAAATTAAGTCGGTTTTTGGCATCAAGGCTTTCTTGTGAGACGGCCTGTGAGACATTAATTACAAGCTTTCTTCAAATTTAAGCATTCTCAGAAATTCGTACATGCTGTAATAAGCTTGGAGTGAAGCACTGTCACGTAAACTTGCCGGAACAGACGAAAGGAAAAAGGTCAGCAATACATTATTCGTGTTGTTTCCACTGATTACTAAGAAATTCCGTGAACTTAGTTACGTGCAGCTGCTTCGATTTTTTCCGGAACACAAACGTATGGCCAAATATAGCAGACAAAAGTAGCCCATCGTCTTATCGTCAGAGAAATGTTAACAAAGAATATGCTTTTTCTACAGAAAAAAAAAACGAAAGCTAACTTAACTGGACATCATCAAGTTTGGCTACAAGCACGGTTCAGCGTCAAGTATACAAAGTAACTTCTGACGACGCTGCATTCATTCGGCGTTGCTCTGTTGCTAGTAGATGTCATCGCATGCCAGAACGCGCCATTGATGACAGGCGCACATTCAACCTCATTACGTCAGCGCAATGTCACACTTGATAACCTTAGGGCGGCTCAAAAATCAATCACGTCAATATCGGTAAACACCAACAAACGCACAATTTTGCAGAGAAATTGGGCACAACAATTTACAGTGGAAACTTACTTTTTGCAGAGTTTCAGATATTTCAATCATGGCAGTGTGCGGAGACGGGGGCGAGAAGGTAGGCGACGGAAGATCAATGCTTGCATGACCACAAGCGGTTTCTTCGGAAATGCTTTTTCCGTCGCTAGGTGTCAGCCGAGAAACAGGGATTTTCGACGGTTCTTGTAAAAATGCAGGTACGCTTTGTTGGAATTGCAACTCAAACACCAACACTGCAGCAAAGGCACACAACTGCTTAGCTCTCGTGCAAACCGACGTCAGAGTATAAATGATGAAGAGAACTGAGTCCGCTTCCGACTAAGAACAGCGTATAACAGGGGTGCAAAATTTTCTGTTAATTTTTACAGCGCGCAGAAATCTTTAGTAGCGCACAAATATAAGCTTGCAATACAGCATTCATATGCATGAAGTATAAAATGTAAACAACTTAGGCAACATGATGTGCAATTTATTTTTTACCTCTACTTATTTACAGACAAAATTAAGTTTGGCTATTTTCTTTCACATATTTACAGACAAGAATGAAGTTAGCTTTCCTTGTTTAATTATGCATATGCCTATAATATTGCACCTAAAATTATAAACTGGGCACTGCTACGTCGCCACAAATCCAGTCCGCGCACTTTTGGTTGCGCGGCGCAAGAACGCGACCGCATTTTTGCACCCCTGGCGAAGAACTAGCGCATGCACAGTTACCACCCTACTGCAATGCCTTTATTGTGTATCTCATCTGTTCGTCTCAATAACGACAACGGCCAAAGCAATCAAAGTAAATCACACCACGCAAACGTTTCGTTGAATAACTTATAGCATCATCAAAACATACGCATCTTGGTGCAGTGGCCTCGTACCTTAAAGCAATGGCAACGCTGAAGGCAGCTAAGCAAAGCGTCTGCGTGATGTCATTTGTTTGTTCCGGCTGGACAGAACAAACACGAATCGGGAGCAATTGTAGCTGATACAATGGTAGGCTACACGCCAGCAGAGAAATGCTGACAGAACACAAGTGGTACATACTTTCTTGCAAAGCGTGCACAGCAGCCATGTCATACGAGCTTTGGGTTTCCTTTTTTATTGAATAAGTGGTTCTATTGCGTCATCGATTGAATTCCTATCCTTTTTTGATGTAAAAAATCACTTAACATTTCATTGACGAGAGTTTTCCTTCAACGTTTCGAACTTGCATTTAATGGAACACAATGAAAAAGCATCAAAATATATCAAAAGTTTACAGTTGCACTTTTTTACTGCAACTAACTTCTTTTTCTCCGTGTACAAATCATCAGCAAAGTCCAGTTTCATGTCTAGTTTCTGATACCACCCACAACTTAATCTTGTTTCACTGAATTCATTTGAGATTAAAATCTAGCCACAAACTTTGGAAATTGCAGTGAACATTTCGGAGGCAATGGATGCTCAACGCAGGATCAGTGCCTCGCAATATCTGCATTGCACTTGTCAAGCAGCTCAAGCGCAATCAGCCGCAAATCAACTGCGACTGTGCTTTTCAGTTTCCACAGCAATATTCGAACACTGGTCTGATTTTGTGACTGCTATTTTGATAAAGCGAGCTCGGGTTCCACGCTTGTAACTGCCCAGCTCACAGTGCAACAAAAAGTGAAGCGAACAACTATCAGCTCACTGCGATGACCTACCACTGCATTCTTTCATGTGGTCGCGGCCGTTTGAATCAAGGAGGTTGTCGCCACCAACTGCGCCAACTTCACCTTCATTGATGGGACGATTCGCCTGCGATCAAACAACATCCGATTGCGTTGTTGCTTCGTATCGCAACTTCTTCACTGAGCTGGGTGGGAGTCGATACCGTTACTGGATGTTTGCTTCAAGCTCGGTGTCCGTGCAAACAGACAGGTTTCAAACACGGTGCGCGCCAAAGCAAACCATAGAACCCGTTTATCTGGAACTGTCTCATTTGTTGACTTTGCTATTCGGAATATTTGACAAAATAATTTTCACCGCACGACGCAGAGGCGAGGACGCGTCTTGAAATGGGGGGGGGCGTAAAATCTATCAATGTTAATGTCTTCAAACATGTAAATGAGTTGAGCAGAAATGACACCAACTTAAAAGCACAGGGACCTATATCCAGCTAATATATGCACTGCTACAAGCAAATCTAAAACCAGATAGAGCGTTTCACATTATTCCGGGTAAGGGATTAACAAAGCATAATGTTGCATTGTTCATTGGGTGCTTCGGGAAAATGTGACTTATTGTGGCAAAAAGGAGACGGGTAATGATTTTTCAAAAATACCGTGACGTCATCTTTGGAAGGTTATGTACTAGTTTTATCCCCCAGTTTATTTCGTTTCGTAGATTGCAAACATTTGAGTTTCGAATAACTTATGAACCCGAAAAACGACTGAAAAGTTAAGCCTCTACAGCTTGTGCGACTCTGATATTTTGGGGCCGTAGACACTTCTCTCAAAATCGCCGCCGCGTGGATCTGTAGTCGGACATGAAACTCCTGTTCATAGTGCCACGAATGCTTTGTGACATCTGCCAAGTCAACCAGTTATTTTTTTCCAAAGAACTACACTTAAAAGCTTTCAACAATATTTCTAAAATATCAATTCCGAAAGAGAACTGTCAGCATTGGCATGTGCAATACACGATGTATTTTTAAAACCACACGACTTTGAAGATGTCTTGCTGTTAGAGGCATAACGTTTTCACGCTGAGGTATCCACTGTCACTGTGAGCATCTCTTTTTCAGTGAATATTTGAGATACTGATGACTTCAACGCAAGGGCTTTTTATAACTAACAGTAAAGACAGTAGGTCAAACAAAAACCTAAGGCCAAATAAATACCAGAAGCAAATGGTAATTGATGTTGTCTTGATGCAGCTCGGCGGTCCCGCCGAAACCTTTGGGTTAGGAAATAAGGAGTAACGACTTCTGCTATTGCTTTGCCATATTTATTTTTCTTACAAAATTAAGCATTTCTGCAAAAGAATTTGCTGCAAATTCCAAGACACCTGCTTAAAATGTGATAGAGGTGTACCTCATTTCCTGTCTACATCTGGGAATCATAGGGCTGAATCTCCTGGCGCGTGGAGCACGAAATTTTTACCTTAGCTTTCACTGTCGTCTTGGTCATAATTTTCCCTTGGGTACATCAAACAATTAAATAGAAGTCAGAGTGGTAAACACACGGGTTCTATTAAACAGTTGGGATTTTGCTGGGGGTCTTCTTTGCATGCTGGGGTCAAAGTGTGGTAAGTCTCTGCTATACTACTTAGTTGCCAGGTATCTTCGAAGTCCCCGCACCCTCCAAAGACAAAAAATTTCTTTACATGTTTGCGGATTTTAACCTGAACACTCCAGTGGTTCAAAATATCCAGAAGGCTCATCAAATGGCACTACGCATTGGATTAAAAAATGGAAAACATTAGCTAATACCTCTATTTTTTCAGTCACGCAATGTCAAGGACAAGGTTTGTTGCCCAACACGCTATGCAACGCCAGGGATGTCATCGAAGCAAACGCTTCCATAAACCATGCTTAAACATGGGAAAAAACGCGGGCCTTCTCAAAACCATTATCGAAGAAGACACCAGGCTGACCAAGCAGACCGTATACTTTTGCTAAAGCTTCCCTGGTCCATATCAGTTTCACTGCAAACCTTCGCAAAAACGCGTGACCGCATCCCTGGACTCACAGCACGCAGAACTTCGTCACTGCAGTTTAGTGCGCGCACAAGAAGGGACAAGAAACTCATTTCAATTTCATCAAACGCCGCTTATCACCTGCAGTGGAAGGCAACCGTGGCTGAAATCAAGTGACGCAGTTTTCAAAACGAGCGATTTTATTTGGAGTCGGCGGAATACATGGCACTTCACATAGTATAACTGCGACGATGGGTAAGGAAAAAAATTAACACTTTGAATTAAATGAAGCGGCCGATTTACCGAGCGCCACAGCAGCGCTTGGATTACCGCATGCGAGGTGAGAATAGAGGCGGACACAGCATTACTGCATCAGTTTGACAAAGGATACAGCGAAGATTACTACCAAGCCGCGACAAGCTGGTCAATTTGCCGTGATGCATGTTCTTGCCCCGGAGGCCGGTCAGTGATGTCAGGTTATAATAAACGGGCCCACAAAGGACGACTGGCAAAAATGACCTTGAAGCCGCGTTTTTGCGCACAAGAACTTGCAGGTCGTCGTGAGGCGCGCAGGAGCATCACGATTGCCTGGAAGTCGGGGGCGCCGCTCAGCCCCNGCTTCGATCAGCCGTGCGTGTCATGCTACGTCACACAAGGTTGCCAACCACTGCGATCCCTTCCACACTCACAGCGCNCGAACTTCGCTTCTCCAGTAAACTGCCGTCGTCGCTGGTGCGTGACCAAGACCGGATCGAAAGAGCATCTTCGTCGTCGTCGTCGTCGGGAGGAGGAGCAGAAGGGGAGGGAGGCCGCTCCTGCGGGAACAAAGCACCGACGTGAATAAGACAAACAACACCGCTCAACACAAGCGACGGAGTAGAAGCACAGGTTGGTGGCGATCATATTTGAAGAGACGAAAAATACCTGAAACCACCGCGTTTCCCAAAATGAACCAACCCCAAAATCGCTTTTACTGACGTTGTGCTTCGACGAACGACAACGCCTTGCAATCTGCGCGTCTCGTTAACACTGCCAAAACGCTCAACAAAACGATGTTGTGCCAAACCTTAGCGGGGCTCCGCACCATGCTCATGGGTTTGGGAGGTATTGGCGGGGGGGTTGTGACAGTGGACAATTTCGACCTGGCAGGTTTCTTCGGCCGATTCAGAGAGGGCGAGGAAGTTGACGTTTTAGTTTCGGCGCCATCGGCAACAGTTTGTCTCGGCGACGGACTTGTATCGCCTGCGACGAGAACTTCGGGAACCGCGGCGGCGGCGGGCGATTTGTTGACAAGCTGAGCGGCATTTTCAATCGATTTGATTGGCACTTTTTCCTGATCTGCGTCCGCCTGAGATTGAGAACTTGCTGACCGGATAGGCAAGAACACGCTGTCGTCGTCCGTCTTTATGCGCTCGCGACGGAAGATCTTCTCCTGATCTTCAGGCGCCAGATGTTTCTTCACTGGGGACGGCGGTGAGGAGTAGGACAGGAGGGGCGGCGACGCGGACGGCAGCGACGAAAAACTTGGACGAGCGGTTTCCGATCGTCGTACATTCGCAGTGGGGGAGACAGGAAACATGCGGGAGGACGGGTGGTGCTGGCGATACAGGACGGCGCTGTCCAACGACGGCAGCAGGAGAGACGGGGATCTGTGCCTTGTCGACGGAAGACGGGGCAGGGACTTGGAACTGCGAGCTGAAGCGCTGCGCCGCAACAGGATACCTTTGCCGATGCTGCTTCTTCCCCAGCTGCCCCCAAAACCTGCGAGGGTGAAATACGTGAGCAGAGAAAGGTCGCGATTCATACTTCATGCGGGCAGCTACGAAAAGCGTAAAAACTGACAATCAGTCACGCGTGACGGGTGCCATGGACCATGAAGCAGGTTCAATGAAAGTACCTTTGTGCGTCGTTTCGTTGCTTGGCGCTGACGAGGCGTTCGATGAAGACCGTCGTAGCTGGGGCGATATATGGTGTGCTTCCACGGTTACTTGAGGAACAGAACCGGGAGGAGGTGAGTCTGAAAAAAAAAACTGACATCAATTTTGTCTTGAAGCTGTAAGGTGATCGTTTTCTTCTCTATACCGAAAATAAAATCATTCCGGTAACATGAACGAACTGTTTGAATAAGGAAAACAAGACAGCTTGTCTACATACCGAAAACGTTGGCCGGTGTTCTTTCCAGGAAAGCTGTAAAGCAAATAATTTTTGTCAACACAATGCCTTTCATCAGAATGGACAACCGATCCGGAAACGAAATGACGTTGAAACTTAGTTTATGAATTTACAAATCAGGTTAGTTTCATGTCTCACAAGCGACAGACATGAAAACGTCAGATTGCAGAAGAATTGCAGTTGCTAACACGACGCAGCACCATGCATGCAACAATCAGCGGTAGTTGATGGCTATAGCAACCCATCAAAAAACAGGTATTTACGTAAACAAGACAAGTTGGCAAGGATGAAAAGCAATACAACGACCAAATGCAGTGTTTGCTGCTGAGAACGCATTCAAGCGATAAATTTCGAAACGCAATAGATTGACCGCATATCTTATAATGGTATGTGTTTACCAAGCTGTTTATTCCAAACACGAACCCCACCTCATCACCATTACTAAGCTTTTGTTTGCATCGACTGCTTGTTGATTTCTATCCGAGATTGTAGGACATGCTTTCAGTTTCCGTAGCATTGCTTAATGCTACTCTTGAAATGCACAAAACACCTCTTACAATCTCGTAGTAGCAATGTTTCCTAAACCTTTCTAACAAAATAAACAGAACGTGTATTCCTTGTTGCACACCTTAAATGCATTTTGCCGCTGCCCGACCAAACCAAGCCTGAAGTGCAAAATTCGAAAATGTTACTTTTCGAGGAACATGTCATCCAGGCGCAGCAGAAAAAAATTGCCTTCTTTCGTGCAACCCATTAAATACCCACATTCACAGGTAGAAAAAAAAATAACACTTAAGGGGCAGATAAGAGGAACTGCCAGCCTTCCAATTTCACAACATATCGGCCTTCTCAAAACGAGAGGTAGTGAACACAGGGCTTATAATCATACCAGCTCTAAAACACAATCCCGTGTGAATCACAAGAATGATTGACAACGAGCTGCGAGTTCCTAAAATTCTAGCGAACAAGACAGGTCGAAGTCTGTAACAACAGGCATTGAAAACAAACAATGAAATGTAGTCTCGATCCCGCGAGCACCAGAACTGAATAAACATCTTCAAACTTCATAGTGTAATGACATCAGCCAGTAGTCGCTGGTTAATCCATGGTATTCCGTTAAGACAAGCAAAACGAAACAATAAAACATGTCAAGACAATTAACGATCCAAACTTAAGAGTAAAAAAGTTTTGTAAGATACAATATGCTTGCAGGTCTAGACGAAGGCGAAAAATAAACTTTCAACTGTTTATTTTGTTGCAGTCCTGCAAACGCACAAACCAGCATTTCAGTTCTAGCAAACCCAATAAAGTACGAGCAAAAGTCCGCAGATCGTATTACGCAGCACAGAAGTCTACAGAGAGCGATGCAGGAAAGCGTGTTTGCCATGAAACGACAAGCTGAGTAAACGATGGGGATATCACAGTATAACGCAAACACTGGTACTTTATTATTCTGTTTCCAAAATCGACGGCTTGCGTGATGACGGGTTTTAAAACTACTGCTAACGCTCTAACGAAGCAAAATTACTTTAACCTGACTGACAAACCAATGTACAAAAATTCTTCACGAGATCACTTAGATACTGGCAACTACAACCTATTTTAAACAAAATTTGACGCTCACCAAGCGACACATGCTGTTTATCTGTGCGCCTTCTCATGGAAGCAATACTGACTACGGTGGCAGACACATTGTGACCCGGTTTGACTGAGATCAGTGGCAAGATCTCGCACTTCGCGAAAACTAGGGATGAACGCTGACATAGTTACGATCACTGTCTACCGTAAGCCGCAAAATCCAAAAGCTATTTCATCAAATTCATTTTAAGCTTCTTTGGACAGGAGTTGAAATCGGAATAATACAAAAAGCGCTTCTGCAGCTGGCAGGGCAATAAGATAGTAAAGTTTAAAACAGTGGTTCTCACCTAGGACTCTGGAGTGCCACGAGAGATTTCCAGGTATGCCGCGAAACTTGGAATATTCGTAACTACTTTTGTTTTTCACTAGGTATAACTTCTGCAAGAAGAAGGATTATCCTGTGCCACTGCAATAGTAACATAAATTATATAGAAACCTTTACAATATAGTATGGTGATTCGACAGGGCTACGCTATAGTGATGTCGTAATATATTTTCACTGCTTCCTCGAGGACCACTACGTTGATCTGCACGCCTCACAGTCGAGGGAAAGAGAGTGCACAATGGAAGAAACGCTTTTTAATCTGATTGATATACCTAACTTCTTAGAATTGCTTAGTTGTCGTAATGTATTCCACTCCTCACTTTGTCAGAGTAAGGTAGTTAGAGCTTGGATAAATTTGGGCTTTCCGCTATGCAACTCTATCCAGTGATCAGTACAAAAAGTCGCCAAACGAATCTTACTATTTGCATCCTCATGGCTCTGCGAACACGGATTTTCCGCTTTGACAGATATCAAAAGTGAAACAAGGATACTTCCTGGGACTGATGACGAAATAAGTGTGCGTTTGGCAATGCTAGGAAATCGGTTTAATCTTATTTGTTCCCACAGACAGACACAGCCAAAGTGCGCCGCAAGCTTAAAAATGCTGAGAGCCAGTTAAACGGTTTACGACGTAGTGAGAAGGCTGACGATCGTGGCGTTTAATTTTGATCCTGCCGGCGAATCTGTATTTAAACAAATCTGTGTGAGCACGTTACAACCAAAGCATGTTATCCCAAAGTATGAGACAAGTCGTAGCGATGGTTGAGGTAATTCTGCTGCGTGGAGCAGCCGTGTTGCTGCAAAGGAGGCAGCATTCTGAACAGTAGACAGTCGACATGCAAACGAATCGTATTTACTGTACGCGCGGTGAGAAATTTAAGTCAAATGTGATTTCTGCACAAACTCGCGCAGCACTCGATATGCAATGACCACGGCAACGTACAGAAGTAAACACGAGCAGGATGACCCACAAATATTAATGGAACAAACATCCACGGCACATCGTACATCAAGATTGACCATGGTAATCAAAAACTTCTGCACACCAACAGCGAAATCATCTCCACACACGCACAAAATTAGAGTAAACATTCGAACACCACCTGCAAAACATGCACCGCACCATGACTAAAATTCGTATTGGCCGCAGGTAAATGTATTAAGGCTCTGTGAGTCTCTGGTTTCCTTCGCTCAACATCGTTTCGCAGCCGAAATACACAAGTAGAAAAGTTGATGAAACAGTGCGATGACAAATGTGTTTACTGTTAGAATGACGTGAATGTCACTTGACAAACCATTCCATGTGGTCACCACAATAAACTGGCTGATCCAGCACGAACAGTACATTGGACAAGACCGTTGAGCACCATACAATAACATTCCAACGATTTTTCCGTAACGGTAAGTCAACTACGAACCACACAACGCACAAATACAACTACGGTAGTACAAAAATAAATGAGCAGGTGGCAGTGACCGTGCGTCTGAAGTCACAAAAAACGCCACACGTATAAAGTGAGCAAAACCAATAGTTGACTCCGCAACAAGCAATGGAAGCTATAGTTTCCGCACATGGGCATGTGCACTGTACGGTTTAACCAACATCACCATGCAATACTGGGTGCAAACAAGGAGTCAAGGTGGAGGGCAGAAAATGGATTCAGCACCTTTTACATTCCAGTAAGCATCAGTACAAGAGTGAAGAACAGTAATACCTGGCCAAAGTATAAAAACTTCACTACGCAGAACCATTCATAGTCATACCGCACAAAATAATCAAATCACCCAAGAAATACGAATGAATTCCTGAAATGCTCCTCCCAGACAAAAGGGAGCTTTGAAGCCAAATAAGCCGGTCCACTCTAGAATATCTGCGCAGTTACTCAACAATAATGTTGAGAACATCACGACCCTATGACCGCTGTTCATTGTTGACCCTGGACTAGGCATAGGCAAACTATGGTGCGCAGAACTTGTACAAGCTGTATCAATAAAGTCAAATCATATCTCCTACATCTCATCCACTGTAATAAGCCACAATTTGACCTAATGTCAAATTTTATGATCCAAGGCGGCCCGCGAACCAAAATTTGCCTACTGCCCCAGGCCTTTCATAGCCCTTCAGACAGTTGTAAGGGAAGTATTTCAGCATCCCTATTGTTTCCGCAAAGGAAAGGACTGCTGATTCTGCAAACAGACGGAGGCGGTAGCTTGCCTTATCGACGCCTGAAACTATCACCTTGTTTGTTTCTCTTCAAATTTTTTTTCCAACCTTTCTTAACCAAATGCTATAAACTACACGCTACGCATAGAGAAATTAGAATGCATGACGTACTTTGAAAAATAAACATGCACGCCGTTCCCAGCATGATGGAAATTAAAACAAAATAAAAAGCGCATGCTCTACATCACACAATCATACGCAGCAACTAAAATGCATGCAAGCAGAAGGGTTAGGACGTGTGAGTTATGAAGATGAACCCAATGAAACTTAGGCCTCTGTACTAGTCTTGACACAACCAAGCAGATCTACCAAACATGCAAGAACTGATTTAATGTTTGTCACCTTTGTGCATGTCCATAAAACTGTTGATGGACTGGGGAGTGCCGGTCGTGCACAACGACCGATTCGAAGGTGATGCGGCAGGCACAGCATCGTCAGGATCTAAAGGTTCGTAATCTTCCCCATCTTGCAATCGCGCTGTGGCGAGCCACAAGTTTTCAAAAAATTGGCGGGTGAAACAAATTGAACGGAACATTATGGCACACGAATTACATGACGAAGAATCAAATGGAGAAGCAAATTACTCCAAGCTTTGATCGAATGACATAACAAGATGCGACGTGATTCAAGCGAAGTACCGGCTTCCAGTAAAAGAACAGTTTCGTTTCAACAAGAAGCAATTCGAAACAAGTCTCAATCACCTAAGATATGCTGAGATATTTCTCTTGACGTCTGCGTGTTGAGCTGCCGCACCAATTCGAGCGGTGTGCGAAACTTCGGATCAAGCGTGTGAGGATTGGCGCCGCGGCTGAGAAGCAGTCGAACTACATCTGGCTTTCCGAACAGAGCTGCTTCGTGCAACGCCGAACCGTTTCCGCCCTGCTCGAACAAAGTCACACACCATACGTCTACAGCTGAAATCTGCACGAAAAGCTGCTGACGTAGCGAGGACCAAAAGTTACTTTAGTAGGGTTCTAGCCTTTACAGCATAGTTGGTTCGGTAAAACAGTAATTAAATTCGTGGTAAAAGTGTATTGCATCGACACCTGTTAGTTGCTGTGATACAAACTAATGCTGTGAAGCCTTTGCAATTAACATTGATTTGCTCACAAGAAACCAAAACGATAGAAAACCAAAAGACTCAACACGAGAAATTTAAAAGCGGTTAAGTGCTGCATTTTGATTGTTAGGAGAATTAAAACATCCGAATCGAAAATTAGATAGCTTATGTCAGTAATAACCTACGTGGTGTTTACCGCCACGACCTGCCCGACAAGGCTTCATATTTACTTTATCAAATGTTGGAATTTACAGCGTTTTTTATGCTTTTTGCTGCAGAAAGCACGAACACATTGAACCGTCCTTTACAGGAAAAGCTCAACTGGTACATTCGACGAAAACATGACCTGGCAACTAACTAAACCAAAGCAGATAAATTCAGATCGTTGCTTACTGATCTATTGATGTCAGCACCGTGGGCGAGGAGTATTTCCGCAACTTCTTTGTGTCCGTTTCTCGACGCAAGATGAAGCGGAGTGAAACGTTCGGGACATCGAGACAGAAGAGAGGGTTGAAACTGCAGAAGTACTCGCACAGCGTCCATCCGTCCGTACTGCGATGCTAGGTCCAAAGGAGATTCATCCCGTATATTCCTCACCTGTAAAGTTCACTTTGTAAACGGACAAGGTACGCAGATAACACCCAACTTGATAAGAGTGAAGTAGGAACAACACAGGCCTTTACTAAAATTAAGCCACGTTAAGCAAACTAAAGATTGGAGAACGGCGCCAAAAGTATAGAAACAATTTTGCAAGTTGCCATGAGTGCCACGCCTTCAGTTTACACAGAAGTTATTTAAAAGTGGCAAGTAAAACATTGAGCACAAAAACAACCAAGTTTTCTTAAACACAGAAGCAATTATGGGCAAAATACACAGTAATTATTATTTGTGTATTTTGATTATAATCAAAAATTTCCAATCAGATTTGGGCTAAAGCATGGCACAAGCGCGCGCTGCACTAAACCATTTTCTTAAGGAACGAGCATTCAGTTTCAGCCATTTGGATTTAACAAAACTTCCAAAATGCAAACCTAAGTGATTGGTAACAATCAGTGCTGCAGCTATATCTTACCATCGGATCCGCACCGTTGTTCAACAAAATTTCTACTGTTTCAGTGTGTCCGTATTGAGCCGCACAATGTAGAGAAGTTTCACTGTCGCCGTTCTGCACAACAAGTCAAGGCATGTTTGTGCTGTAAGCAGGTAAGGTTCAAGCATTTTGCAAAAATCAAACAATCCGCAGAGGTCGGGCGGAAGATGGCCAAAGCAGTCACCTAATCAAGCCTAGCGCACATTCATTGATTACCGAATTATTGCAAAGGCACAGGGGAGACACAAAACATGAACTTAAAATAGAAAAATGTACACGTAATAAGCTAAAACTGTTGGAAACTATTTTGCAAACCACTCGCCTGCTTCACATGATAGCCAGTTGCACTTTTACTTCGAAACAACACGTACTCAGTGATAAACATTTAATTCTACCAGAAATAAAATCCCAACCCACAGGTCGTACATATTGCAATAGTTTTCTGCCATAATCAGTTCTTACACGTTGATGATATTAAAAACAATTTAATACATTTATGATACAAAAAAATTTCCTTCTACTTAATGCCTTTTGCTATGATCACGTATGCAGTGTAATTTTCGAAAAATATTATCAAAATGGGAAGCTGCTGGCATTAAACTTGCACATAAAGTTTGCCAAATGAAATTGGTACAAATCACAAACTTTAACTACTTTTAATTGTTTAAAATTGCCGTTTACAAATGATCTTCCACTAGTAAAAGTCATGTATTTCCAAATTCGATTTTGTAGAACTTGTACTGGTTGGATTGCAGTTGGATAGGCTCGTCCCCAACCAATTATACTACAGTGCAAACGTGAATGAAAAGGACTAAAATAGATTGAACGCAATATGTTCAGGTCAGCAAAATCTTTGTATGGATACACAAGTCCGAAAGTTGGAGAAAAATTGCCACAGAGGCCACTGCTTTGTGGTTTCCGTAAGTTTATTGCCATTTATAACATCAAGATACTTACACATTATCAGGTTGTTTTTTTTAACATTGTTCATGCAAATTTCAAAATTGCAGTTATAACAGCGGTTGGGTAACATCATATAAGCTGTTTTACTATGTTTATAGACAATCTGTTGGACCTCATCCAAATACCGACTTTATCAAGCTCATGTTTATTATCTTTACAATTTAAGTGCAAATTGGTGTCGGGCGCAAAAAATATACTAATAAAGTTAGACGCATTAAGAAGGTCAACCACATACAGTAATCAGATTCAAAGGCCCATCACCGAACCTTGACGAACACCTCACCCAGTATTCTGAAAATTTGATAGATATTTTTTTAATACTTTAGTGTAGTGTCAACAATTCGTTGACAAAAAGGTTTGAGATTAGTTTTACATACCTCTAATACCATAGTACGTCAATTCGCGCAGCAATATTTCGTAGTCAACAGTATCAAAGACATTACTCAAATGAAAAAAAATAATGCATGTGCTCTTACCACTATCCAAGTTTTCTAAAAAAAGTCTCATAAGCGGCAGGTACACCTAATTGTATTGATGGATTATTTCCATAACCATTGGAAAATTTATTATACTGTCACAAATAATTTTTTCGAAAATTTGCGAAATTCATAAATAATCAGGATAATCGCCACACTTCATTCTGTTTTTTTCGCTAAGACATTTCGGCCATTTGTCTCACAGTTGTATTAAAACTCGCCGTAACAGTGTTCATTAGCCTGTATTTTCTGACATTCTGACCAAAATGACTTTTTTTTTTTTGTTCATTTCAAAAACATTTCCGTATGACCGAAAAAAACAGTTTCACACGCCTATTCAATAGCGTTGCAAATCTCTGCATCAATCTCGATTGTTTCTGGACCAGTCACAGAAAAATTGCAAACAGTTTGAAAAAAGCATGCCGACACCAGGAAACACACCGTGACAAGTGCTAGTGTCTAAGTGAACCTTTCTAAAATCTAAGGATCCCGGTGGAACTTCTAACGTCGAGTCGATCCTGTTGACATAAATGTGTATTTTGAAGCAGGAAACCCGATCCCACAAACCGTTTTGCTTGGCTGAGAAAAACTTTCCACAGAACTTAGCACATGATTTATTTAATTACTGTGTAATGCTTTCGTGTGTAATGAAGCAACATTATACAGTAAGCAGACCTGGTTGTTTTTTTAGCTAAGACATTTCGGTCATTTGTTTCACAGTTGTATTAAAAGTTTAAAACTCGCCGCAACAATGTTCATTAGCCTATATTTTCTGACATTCTAACCGAAACAACTAACTTTTTTCGATCATTTCAAAAACATTTCGGTCAATGACCGAAAAAAAACAGAAGCAAACAACAGGCTTGAAAAACGTACATGGAGACCAATGTTATTTAAGACAAACTTTAATGTAGTGGCCACGTTCTGTGGGAAAAAAGCGCATTGCCCATGAAACGGGTGTTTCTAGCATATTACCCACTACAAAAGCAGTTAAAAATACCAGAAAACAACGTCGTGGTCATGCAGAAACCGATAATCTTGCGCAAGAACGCAATAAATAATTAAGCCCAGAGACAGGCGTAAGAGGCGGGGATAAGCTGCTCTTTCTCCATGCAGCGCTATCAAAAAGATAACTAAAGTTTCCAGCAAAGGAAAACAGATCAGGACAATCATATCAGTGGCAGTAAAAAATTTACCGCTGCAAATTGTGTATATCCAAAAAGTTGCTTTGATAGGAAGAAAAGCAGGGTATTGACCTTTATTTTTTTGGAATAATTGAACAGTAAACCAGTCTATTTCTGCAGACTTTTTATGGCGAGTAACCTTCTTTGGCTCTTCTGCTTTTTTGCGAAAAACATAAAAACATACGAAGAATGGCAGCAATTGTCGGAAAGCATTTTTTCCAGGACACAAAACAACTAGGGAATGGTGGCAAGGATCGGGGCATTGAAATTTTATCAGAGCATGCGGTTTTGCCCGTCCCCGGAATACCTCATCCCATTCGCTTATGGACGTNGAATATAGACNCGTTTTGTTTACAACATTTACTAAGGCGNCTTATCGACACACCAATGACGATGCAACATGCAGAGCCANCAAACGTGAAAATAGGCATCGACACAGGCATATACTCCATACAGTCATATTTTATCGTGTAGCATAGGCACAGGCACAGGTACATACGCAGAGGTACAAGACATATATTTCACACAATCATAGCTATCGTGCACACTCTCACATAATTCAACCATCTTTGAATAGACCGGAGCAGCTTCAAGTAATGTTTTCCGTTACAAACACGTTGCTTGAAACTCACCTGTTCATTTACTTTTGCTACACTGGGACCATGAGTTAGCAAACAGTTGACAATATCAGCATATCCATTCCATGCAGCTAGATGCAAAGGATAGCATCCTTTATTGTCACTGACATTCGTTGATGCTGCATTTTGGAGAAGTAGAGTCACCACTGACCTGTAAGATGTTTTACAGAATTTTTGTCAACATTCCGAAATTAAAATGGCCGACTACGTTCATACAGAATCTCTGAAATTAGCAGATAGACTTTTTTAACTACAGTATCACTTAAAGTGATTCACCGATTTGCAGTAGGCAACGTCTTGTACATAGTCACACACTACTATAGGATTTGAACCTGAGATTGAGTGAAAAGTCATTCATTTAATCATTTGCTTATATACTAGGAACAAGAAGTGTATATATATAATACAACTGCAATAGGTTTTGTTGGCCACTGAAATCCTGTATTTTTAAGCATAATCTGGGTTTTGTTGAAGTAACCAAGTACCCCAATTATATCAATTTGTTTCAGACAAAAATTTCAAACCGACCCCACGCAGGTAACACTTATCCAGACTTTATGATACAACTTTACTAAAGTAAATACAATATCTACAGTACACTAATAAGATAAATGCTTATCTCCAGCATTGTCAACCTATGTCTGTGATGCAAATTGCAAATAATGGCAAAGGTAGCAACCCATATATAAAAAATGACATTTATAAAATTTGCAAACTAAACTTACAACGTTTTTCAATGAAAGCTACCTATTAGTTTATCACATTGTAATAAACCAAATTTCACTTTTAGAATGTAAGGTGCATGAAAAAAGCATGTGCAAACTTCAGCAAAACACCATGACTTTGTATTTATGTAATACCAACTATTGTATGGACATAAAATGTCATGCGAAGATGCATAGTAAACATAAGCAAAGCTGGCTGCCAGTTTTACAAAAAAAAACAGACAAGCAGTTGGAAACTGCATTAAAAATAGCCTCATAACCAGCATGAACTAAAAGCTTGAGCAAATTTCAATGGAATGTAGCAAAAATATTTGAATGCTTTAAGCCAGTTGTTGCCAACCTTTTTATCCCCACATCTACAAGAATTTTAACATATTTTCACGCCTTGTAAAGTCCTTCCAACCTTCCAAAAAGCAGTGAATTGATTGGCCAGACATATACTGCATATACCTATGTGTATTAGTAAGGATGTCATCTCCCATCCACTGGGATGCTTTCTCACACCACTCAGGGGCAGTGTTCCCTCTAAGAAAATTTTACACTGAGCAAACGTTTGTTTTAGTGCACATGCAATTGTGCAACCATGTAGACAAACAAACAGTGAAGTGTATCTAACGTTAAAAGGGCTATGTGTTATGTTTACAACATTAAATTTGGAATGTTACAAGTGTGCAATGTGCGAAGATGAGATTTCACTGTGCAAATGGTCTGGTGGTATTGCACATTTGTGCAGTTGCGCACATTAGAGGGAACAGCTTGGGGGTGCAAATTCCCTGGTGACGATATCATGTTTTTAGCAAACATGCTTTCAGCATAAAAGCATCATTAACAATGGAGGAATTTCTATTTAGGATCAACAGTCTATAAAAGAAACAACAGCGAAAGCTGCAGCAAAAAGCATGGATTCATATTTTTCCATTTCCATACAGCAGCATGAGTAGCAATAGGACTAGTTTCTGGGGTTTTAGAAAAGAGTTGCTGACGGATGAAACAAAATATTATTTTGCCAACATTCAGGAGACACCACTTTATAAATCAAATTGTTGTCAAGCAATACATGACTTCTGCTGAAACTGCTTGGTTTTCACACATGTGAATACAAAGCATTTGTTAAGGATGTTAATTAGTGCCTCTTGCTCCTATTTACACCAAATTTGATCTCATCTGCCAATTACACTTTGAAATGCAAAGCAAAGATGTAAAAGAATGCTTAACATTGGAATAAATGTGACAACCACATCATTGTTTAGAAAAGTATGCAGAGTGTCAATTAAATGAGAGCAGTTGAAAGATGTTACAACTGAATGTCTACAACTGGCTTGTGCAAACTATAAAGCCTTTCATGAATATATACCCAAAAAAGTTTCACTGAAATCAGACTAGTCCAACTTGATATTTATATGGGCTTATGCTCAATACAACACAGCAATTTAATTTTTCACAAATGAATGACTTTGGTTTTGTGGGCATTTTTCCATCTCCAGTCAATACAAGTGGAAGAGGAACATCAGTCCAGGCAAGTCAATTTTATTGATCAATCATGTTATTTATTAACACATTGGGAAAGCTGCTTGAGTCAGTTTCATGAGCATGCAATTAGTTCGAAACACTATGTTCCTTAGACAAGCATTATTTAAAAGTAAGATGGCAACATAATCAGCAATATATGAAGTTGCTCTTTCAAAAATTTCTGTCTACAATATTTGGTTTATATTTAATAATAACACTTTTTATTCTACTTAACAAAATGGTTTGCACCATACACTTCGCAATAAAATACTAACTCTTTAGTGGAACACTCTTCCTGTTGCTTATGATCACTGAAACTTTGTACGACAAGCACACTTGGCATGAGAACAACCATTCATAATGCAACACCATGACACAATCACAGAGACATTCGTACTTTATTACTATAATCAAAATTGTGTGTTGCAGTTGTCATGTGACTAATGCCGCAACCAAATATTACTTCCACAAACACATTTCACTTCATACTTATGTCCATTAAGAGCAGCATGGTGTAGTGGAGTATAACCAGATTGATCTTGGCAATTCACATTAGGACCCATCTTTATTCTGCACAAAATATACAATATCAAACAAATGGATCAAAAGTTTACCAGTCAGGAACATTTGCCAATAACACCATAATCAAGTACATTTTATTCCATTCATGTTTGATACAGCTCAATATCAACTTACAAGAACTTGAAGATACCTTAATACCACTGTAAACAAAGGAATTGAGTGTTTCATTCAAGAACCTGTAGGTCCATTATCAAAACGTAGTAAGTATCTTACCCAAGAGAAGCAGCAAAAGAGCGGGTTCCTGATTTTGCTTTGGGAGACAACAATTTTTCTACAACAGAGACCTTTCCAGTGCGAGCTGCTTCTAGTAACTCTTGATCTTTGCCCATGCTGGTGATAATTCTGGGACATTAAAGTATAGCATTTAAAAAAAGGTAGCTTTGAATATTGCACTTGATTTCATCCATCATGATTAATTTGAATACACATTGAAGTTTACACAAAGAAACACTTCACCATCAATCTAATGGTTCATATACAAGAAAATGTTAAAAAACAAAGAAGTATGCACTTACTTGGCAGTATAGCAACAGGATTACCTCTTAACGCCTAGAAAACTTGGCACATGCTTTTGATAGTTTGGCAGGTTCGACCCAAGAAAGAACAGTTTCAATGCAGAGATAAATGGGAAAAATACCAATCCATGAAGTGCCACTTACTTTTGAAGACAGTCAATTATTCAAAAACAAGTCTTATTCAAATATCTGATTCATTGCATCTGAACATAGTATTTTTGCAATCTGAAAGGTTGGTCACATGAGGTAACATATATGTGTAAATTTAACTCATATTTTGAGGTTTCTTTTTTTTGGGTGGTCCTGTCTGAATCAACACATCCCATCTATGCTATATACGTTCAACCTACAGTTAAACATCACATATCAGTACCATGAATGACACAAAAAATATTGAATGATTTTTGATGTTGCTACAAATTATTCTTTAAAAATTAGCTTAACAAAATAACTACCTTTGTATTATACATTTGCAGGTCATAAAAATCTACATGCATGAGCTTATGGGAAAGCACAAAAAAGTGATGTTGTTAGTCACAACAAGCACATATGGAAATTATTTTTAATTATTCCTACAAATGCCTGCAGCTCATGTTCTCAGTATTATTAAGTCATCATACATGACACACCACATGTAATGAAATCCTTAACATGCAGGGGAAAATAACAATGTTGCACGGCAGTTTGTAAAGATTATTCATGTACTTTATGAATAGTTACTAGTACATTATAAGTTTTAACACTTTCGTGCTCGCCATATGCAAATCTACATTTTGAAAATCTTTGCACTGTTCTCAGCAGCTGTAAATGTACATGTTTACCAAAAATCATGTTTTTGGGCACTGGTTCTAATGTTTTTCGCCTGGAAACACCTTGCAGCTAGACTGACTTTAAAAAATTTACAAAGAGATTCCAAAGTCTTTTTGGTTGAGAGGCTGTTAGAAAGCATGGTTCTTTAAGCTGGTCCACCTAGATGGGAACAGGATCCTTCAGCAGTGACTGCAATTTTGTGCAATGGAAGTGCTTTGATATGCTGCCAAACGCTAGGAAACCATGAAAGATTGTATTGCAATTGTTTGTAGGCATCTTGATAAAGTTAAACACTTTTGGAGTCAGCCAAGTTACGCTAAAAGGTATAATTTACCTATGCTGGCCAAGTCTTGGCAACTCCAAAACATGCCAGTCGATTGCACCAGAGAGCTGTTCAAACCCTCAAAAGACTCGGCAAGTCTTCTAGTTTGCAATGAAAAGTTTTTAGGTTTTGGGTTTGAGTTTTTTTGTGGGTCACATCATAAGTGGGNTAGGTTTTTGGCCATTGTGGCTCATGTTACCTGGCCCTGGACCTAACTGCTAGATGGAAGTATTTNACTCNAGTTTTTATTGGAAACTAGACTAGAATCTGCCAAGTCTTTTGAGCCTTCGATCAAGTTTCTGGCATTTCTGGTTCAAAAGTTATAGCCAAAAAAACATAAAATTGATAATGTTACCAAAAATTAGTAGTTTTATAAAAACTGTTAATTTTACTCTTGAACCAGAAACACTAGAAAGTCGATCAAAGGCTCAAAAGACTCAGATTTTTACTATCTGTTTTACAGTAAGATCATATAAGAAATGCTAACATGGGGTAAAAAATAATCTAGGGTAAAAAGTAAAGATCGACCAATATGTTTTTTTTTTGGGCCGATACCAATATATCGGCCATTCATGGACCGATAGCCAATACCAATATTTCCAAAATTTTCAAATCTTTTTTCTGCCTCATTATCAAAAATATAGTTTATTCTGTGCCTTGCCTTTTTTCCAAAAACTTCAAAAATCAGGATTTATGAGTTAAAATTTTTCAAATTGCAGCAATTTCAATATTTTGTTATGATTTTCAATGAATCTGGTTGATGATGATGTCCCTGTTTTGGCTGCAACGGCCGACATATGCTTCATGGTTCATCTTGTTGGTTTGTTTATGAAAACGCACCTGCTAGTGTTGCTGCAAGATAAGCAGCTGCTAGTGTTGCTGCAAGATAACTGTCTTGATTTGGTTCGTTGTCTTTTCTTGCACAGGTTGTCTGGATGCATGAGGAATATAACAGCGTTTTGTCAACATCTACTGAGGCCGTTGGGCAGCCGTTTTGGCCGATACATCGGTAAAACCCAAATATTGGCCTGATGTATTGGCCTGGCTGATCAGTCTATCTCTAGTAAAAAGTAACTGCAGTAGAATATGCCTAATTCGCCACCTCAAGGGAATTAGAAGAAAGTGACGATTTAGTTTTTTTTCAAATTGCAGCAATTTTAATATTTTGCTATGATATTAAATTAATCTGATTGATGATGATGTTCCTGTTTTGGCTGCGACAGCCGACGTATGCTTCATGGTTCATCTTGTCGGCTTGTTTATGAAAACGTACCTGCTAGTGTTGTTGCAAGATAACTGTCTTGACTTGGTTCATTGTATTTTCTTGCACAGGTTCCCTTGAGGTGACAAATTAGGTAAATTCTACTGTTGTCTGGATGCATGAGGAATATAACAATGTTTTGTCAACATCTACTGAGGCGATGGGCAGCAGGTTTGGCCGATACCGATACATCGGTAAAGCCCAAATATCAGCCTGATATATTGGCCTGGCTGATCGGTCTATCTCTAGTAAAAAGTAATTACAGTAGAATTTGCCTAATTTGTCACCTTAAGGGAATTAGAAAAAAATGATGATTTAGGCGAAGTGATGAATTATGCAAACAGGTGAAAACTTTATCATAAAAGTTCATACACTTTATCATTGTAACTTGTATATATAGTGCTTTAATTTGCAGTAAAATACAAGTTTATGACGTTATGGTTGAGTATAACAATTAATTCCTCTATTCCATCTGGACTCCTCCATTTAATCTAACACCTTTTAAATCTTTAATAAACTTTAAAGATTTTAAGCGTTCTCTCAATGGGGTGTTGAGTCGTGCTTTGTACCTCATATATAACTTCGATGAACAAAGGAATTCCCACACATACTAGCCGCTTAGACATCAAAAGCATAACTGTAATGATTTATTAGCCGAACAAAACACTTCTACGGGATAGAGGTGAAGAATTGAGCAAATTGATGAATTAGACGATGACAAATTTGGTGAAAAGAAATGTAAACAAAGATAGGGATTCTGCTAGGACCGACGAAGACGTAACGACTTGAGCAAATTAAACGATAACAAATAGACAAATTCTACTGTAGTTTTTTTTTTTGCCCAAGTTAATGCATTCGTTTGGGGAAAAATGAACTAGCCAATGAAACTGAAAATGTAAAGTTGTCAATTTTTTTTTGGTATGGATATGCATGGATATGCAGAGACATGCATTACCAAAGCAGTTGCCAACTTTGACATGTTTATGCTAATTACTTTTAGAGCAGCATAAAAGTTCATAAAATTTGTTGAAACTTTGGTCTAACATCAACTCTAACATCAACATCAATTTTCAAAAAATTCTACTAACCTTATTTGAGGACTTAGGTTGGAAAAAAGANTGTTCAGATTTTTTTTCTATTTTTTTCAAGTCCTTCATATTTCATTGCTGTTTGTTTTGTTAACTGTACAAGTGCGCTGCTTATTTTACTTTTACCTCATAGTAGATTTTTCAAAGCTTCTAATCATGCTGTTCTTATACCAATGTAACTAATGGCCACACTTTTACTTGAAATGTGGCAACTGAGGCAAAACACAACAATAATTATGACCATTAACAATAGTTGCACAAATGCACCAGCACAGACATGAATCACTAAATAATTGCGTCAGAAAAATGAAGCCAATATTGCCCTTGCGGTCCCAAGTGTTTGCATGCCTGGCTTCCACAAGCAAGTGACATTTTCTGAAAAGTATTTTTCAGCACAAGTTGCACAAACATGAAACAACCATGATGAAAAGTCAAAAACTATATTATACAGGTGTTTTGAATGACACATTCAGATTTTTAGGTGATCATGTTGATTGATACCTTTATTTTGATAAAAAAGACATAACTCCTTCACTTATATAAGGGTTTTTTTAAAGAAAAATGTTAGGTACCTACTGTAGTATGGACTTGTTGGGACCTGATTTCTCTTATTCTAGGGACCCGATTTTCTCTGAGTCTAGGGGCCCGATGATTACTTTCGCTGATTCTAGGGACCCTATTTTAAATTCTAGGGACCCGAATCAGATCCCTGAAACACCTTAAAAAACCTGCTTATATGCACTTTTTAATAAGTATGAGAAATCCAACTGGCAATTTTACTTTGTAGTCAGGTTGTTAGGATAAATCTACAAATTTTTGGCATCAAACATTCATTGAAATGATTGACAGAAAATAAAGTTCGACAATTTTTACCATTCAGCAAAAAAAACAAAGTAAAATGCCAATCTCCACCTACTCTTTAACATAGGCCATGATGTTAATTGTACAGTGAATGCTGCTATGGTAACAAGTCAATGACATTATTGGATATAAAGTTTTTTCTTGCACACATCCTTTCCTGCTGAGCACAACAATGAAAAGGTCACAAAAAATTAATTTAAGTTGTGAACTGGCTGGAAATCACATCCAGTTTTCCATTTTGATAGGTGCATGTTAAACCCACCATATCATTCATTCAGCTAAATGAGAGATATCATTGAAAATATTTCAATAGGGTGCTGTTCTAAGTTCTATATTCTGGTGAGTAGCTATCAATAACATAAACAAAGAACCTCCAGTTTATTATCACTAACACAGAAAGCAAAACATCATTAACAAAATCAGTTGTTTAACTCCACACAAGGTTCTGACTGCTAGCCAAAATAATCCACACTGAAACATTTGAGTATACAAGGCAACTCATAAATAAACTAAGAATGTAATCCCTTAGGACATAGGGGATTAATTAAACAATTTGTTGTTTTTAATCAGTTGATTTGTTCAGTGATTAATTGATTTGTTGATCAGCGCATGCATGGTGCATCAAAATTGCAAAATTCGCCAATTATGCATAAACATTTTTCTGAAGCATCAGAACCGTGCACAATGAACAAGAAAGTTTCCATAAACATTAAATTTTCCAGAACAAATGTATAAAGAAGCAAAAAACAAAACTTTTTTTAGCAACAGTTGTATACAGAAGCAAAAAACAAAACTTTGCTAGCAAGAGTTGAGTGTGACATCTAAAATAGGATGAGAGAAGCAGAATAGATAAGTCCTCTAGAAAAAAGGCAGAAACAATTTAGAAACAGGGTGAAACCTGGAAGCCTTATAAAGTCATGTAAGAAATAATAACAATGATTGTTTGTTAAACATGAAATATTGCTTTCAATATTTACATTTTTTGTTCATCAAACCAACTATTCAGTAAAAAATCGCTATAGCTGAACAAGAGGAATAAATATTTTTGGTGCTAACTTTTCACCTAACTATTATTGTAAAAAAATTGCACATGTGCTTAGGGACATGATATTTTTATAACATCAAACAAGACACTTACAAAGAACTAGCTTATATAAGTTGGATTGATACCTAAAGTTCATACAGCATTTTATTGAGATTCTACTTTGAAATTCTGTAAAATACATTTACTGAGATTAAATTACATAAAAATGCAATTATATTTTAAATGAAAAGTATATGAAAAAAATTTACATATTTTTCAGATTAAACAAAAAAATGCGAAAATGAACAAAAAAAATGCTTTATCAGTATAAATGAAATCAAAATTCAAAAGTATCAAATTAAACAAAAATAATTTATTATAAAATAAGCATTTGGTTGAAGTTTATTCTTTTGACTAACCTGCTGTTTCTAAGCCAGTAGGCCATAGAACAGTTTTCGAGTTGCCATATAGGCATAAATCACTACATTAGAAAGTGTGTTTGTTTATGTATATAAAAGTGTAGTCTATATATATTTACTAAGAGATATGGGCCAGACAATTTATAGCAAAAATTATCTTGGGCACATAAGAAAAATGTTTGAGAAATACTAGACTAACAACATTTTTATAAAAGCAATAACTTTTTCAGTTCTTAAACAATGGTTGAATTCAATTTTCAAATACAAGACAAATCAGAATTAAATTTGCAAGAATTTAATTTTCAAATACAGGACAAATCGGATTTAATTTTGCCTTCCAGATAGGCAGGCTTTGCATCAACAAACCCTGAGGCTGCAAAATGTCAAAAGTACCATGAGCTCCAAAGCAATTACCACTTTCGAGTGGGAAGTGACTTGTGTTACTATGTAAGGGGTTGCCAGTTTGAGTCACAACTTGGTTGTATTGGTATTTCTTGATAGCGCACAAGACAACTTTTGATATTCACACACAAGATTGTATGTTAAAGTTTTAGACTTGTTATTGCTCCATATTCTTAACTTTCAAACAGTAGATACTGGTTTTGATTTACATTTGGGGTTAGGGTTTTAAAATAGGGTTTAGGTTTAGGTTTTTCATTTAGGGTTAGTGTTCAGGGTTATGGTTTAGTGTCAAAGTTTAGGATTTACAGTTAGGGCTTAGGCTTTACTGTTGTAATGTAGGGCAGGGTTTGGGTTACAAAAAAATCAATAGCCACTTTAATACTTTATCCTGACAAGCAACTAACATACAAGAAGGCAGTGGCTACATAGCTGTCTGTGGTTCTTCATATTTGAAACCTTATTCAACCACCACCTGTAATGTGACAGTAACGCATCATGAGAGTACAGCAGGCTTGGTAGAAACATATTAGTAAACATAAAAAGAAAACCCTAAACCTAAATGCAGTGGCTACAGAACCGCCCGTGGATTTTTAAATTTGAAACCTTAGTCAACCGCCTCTTGTAACACATGACGAGAATGCAGTAGGGTTGGTAGAAACATAGCAAACGTAGAAGGTAAACCTAAAACCTAACCTTAACCCAACCATAGCCCTAACCCTAACTTAAAACTACGCTAACCTAACACCAAATTACCGCTAACCTAACACTGAATTAACGCTAACCCTTAAACCTAACCCCTAAACAAAAAGTTTAGAAAGTTTTGAGAAAAAAAGAAAAAGTGGCCTCATGAATTGATATGTGCAAACACTAATACCAAAACAAAAGTCGCCGAGGTAAAAGCCAAACCAAAAACCTTTGGCGCACCAGACCTCAAACATATCCACTACAACATCGGTGCCGTTCGAATGACAAACTGAATGTTTTATTCGAACCGTGTCATGCAAGGTGGTTGAATAGTCACTACCAAACCTAAACCTAACTCTGACCCTAACAGGATTGGTCAAGGACATCAGTACCACCGACATATAGGGATGTACCACTAGCCTAGGGGTTGATTTAGAAAGCAACTGTTTGTACCTTCAGCATAGGGAGTTGGTCCTCTGTAAAAGGTAGAGCTCCGTAAATAGCGAAGCTTGGTTGTGGAGGTTTGATGATGTAACCAGAGTTGCTAAAACCGATATTTTGCATTGAGCAATGAAAAGTAAACGGCAGTAAAAATAATTGTACTGCAAAAGATGATCTTACACTGGTAAAAAAAGACTATTTAATTTTGAAGTTTGATCATTTTTGGTTATGAGTTTCACAACGGTTCAGGAACAAAAAAATAGGTTTCAACAGTTGTGAAATGCATAAAATTTTTAAACATCGCAAACTTCCATGCATTTCATGTTTGGGGAAAACACATATAAGTTGCAATAATACAACATTTTTCCTTTACTTTTTTTCCTTTTGGAAGTGTCTATTATACTGCCGATTTTCTGGCGGCAACAGATCGGCTGGAGCTATTGTGCTGCCAGACTGACGCAATTGGAATGAAAAGGTCAGTTTGTCATGAAATCAGTGTGCTGCTCACATTGCAGTGGTTATGCCTCATGTCTAGTACGCCATTGGTTTTCGGTTCGAATCTCACCTTAGTGACTTTTCTTTTTTTTGCTTTTTTATAAAATTTTTCCATTAGGTGTTACCTTTGGGGTTCGATTAGGGGTTAGGGTTCTTAGAATTACAGTTAGGGTTAGCATTAGGGTTAGGGATTAATGTTAGGGGTTAGCATTAGGGTTAAGGAGTTAGCATTATGGTTAGGGATTAGCACTAGGGTTAGCATTAGAGTTATGGGTTAGCATTAAGGTTTGGGTTAGCATTAGGGTTAGGAGTTATCATTAGGGTTAGGAGTTATCATTAGGGGTTAGGGTTAAGGGTTAGTGTTAGGGTTACAGCTTACTGTTACAGTTAAGTTAGGAATTAGTGTTTCTGTTTGAGTTAAGGTTTTTGGTTAGGGCTTAGATTTAGGGTTTATCTTTTGTTTTTACTTCGTTTCTGCCAAGCTTCGGACTGGCGGCACAATAGCTCCAGCCAAGCCTTTGCTGTTGGCATTTTGGTGGCAAAATAGACATTGCCTTTCCTTTTTTGCTTTTGCAACGAAACTCTTTTCGACTCCAGTTACATCATCAAATCTCCGCAACCAAGCTCCGCTATTTACAGAGCTCCGCCTTTTACAGGGCATCTACTGTGACCTACTAGGGAGTTGATTTAGAAAGCAGCTATTTCAGTGTTTGTACCACCAGCATAGGGGATGGCTTTTTAGAAAGCAACTGTTACTGTTTGTACCACCAGCGTAGGAGTTGATTTAGAAAGTGGTTTGAACCACTAATTAGAAAAACTTTTACTCTGTGTAAAAGTTTTTGAAAGTTTTATAAATCAACTCCCTACGCTGGAGGTACAAACACTGTTGCTTTCTAGATCAAACCTCTACGCTGGTGGTACAAACAGTCACATTCTAAAGGAATCCCGACTATGTTGTAATGCACTGCCAATGAATATGCACTAAAGTCTACAAAGCCGTTGTTTGTGATATCTATGTTAGTATTTACTAAGTTATGCACAATCAAAATGTGACCCTAAAGTATCTTCAGGCCTACGATACTCAGCTATTCTAGCCTACAATCACTTCTAACATGTCAAATCCTACCACATCAGCACTACAAACTAGGCCTAGTAGTACAGTAATGACTAACGAGTACGCCGAGCTATTGCCCTTGGTCATTTCTCATTCTGATACACTGACTGAACATTATTGCGATCTTCATTCATAGCCACTGCTGTTCACCATTGTTTTTTGTTGTGTATCTTGTGGTTTTGCCCTCATTATTAGCCTTGAATTATCATGGTTACTGCATTTTTTTTTCAATCCCCAATTGCATTGCCAATTATATTAACTTCCCACTCACTTATTTTGCATTTGCACTAGGGGCCTACAGGACTACAGGAGGAAACGCCATCATTGACAATTAAATGCTCCTTTCTCCCACCCAGTGTCACACTTTAGTGACATATGACAACCCCGATGCTGACGTTCGTCAGAAAACACTAGTAGAGTAGAGAGGTGATTTAGGTTTTTCAAATCGAATAAAAAATTTAATTTTTCAAAGTCCAATCCAAATCCGAACCAGAAAAGAAAAATTTTTTAAATCCAAATAATGCTTAAATCTAAATCCTATCACTGTTACTAGGTTAACTACAATCCAACAAAAAATTCAAAAACACAGCAAGAGCTTGGAATCAAATTCAAGTAAATTTATGTTCCAACTCCGGCAACTTGGGCTCGCAACAACGCAATAATTGACACTTCAGCGACTTCAAGATAGTCACAAATGCGATGAGAAGAAGAGACGAACATGGATTTGGATTTAATCCTGCGGATTTTAAGTTTTTTCATGGTTTAGAATTTTATAATTACTGCTTAACCTGATTTGGATTGGATTTGTATTTGATATTTCGTTTTGAACTTCAGTTTTTAGGGAGACTGTAAAGAACAGATTCCTGATTTTAATCTTTAGAGTCTAGTAATGGTTCAGTGGAATGTCTCACATCCATCGGGATTGTAAATAGTGTTTGTTTAAATTTTGAGACTTGACTATATCTAGTGATAAAAATCAGCTATCTCATGCATCATGTCATGGAATTGGTGTGATTTTCATTGATCTAGTCACTTTTCTTGACCCATAATCGCTACAGTACAATGATGTCTAATACGTAGCAGCAGTGACAGCGTGACTCAGGTCAATAACCAGACTCGACTTAAGGTTGCCAGACGCCCTTGAGAGCCAAGGACTTTCCTTGAATTTTCTACAGCTAAGTGTTCTTCACCAGGGGTTCCGCAGAACCCTAGTGTTCTGCAAAACATGCAGTGAGGTTCTGCGAGACTTCTTCGTTTTTTAGGGGAAATGATTTCTTGCTTCAGTATGTTGATGCGTCATTATGAAGTTTTCTAGATCACCGTGCCGCATTCAGACTCCAAATGGGCTAGTTAGTTGTACAGGAGGTTGAGTGCAGTTGAAGTTAATAGCCGAAATAGAAATATTGATAATTGTTACGTCACTTGTTCATTGTTGAACAATTAAGAAAAACGTTATTGTTGCATCAGATTAATACGATGATGCCGATGTACATAGTGTTGCCAGATGTACTATTTTTCCGCCAAATTTAACTTATTTTTAATTTGGTTGGCGGGCAAAATTTGCATTTGGCAGATGACGGATTTTTGGGATATTTTCGCAAAATTTTGGCGGAAAAATTGGTGGATTTTTGTACAAGATTTAGACTGTGTTTATTTCACAAAAATGTTGTGAAGATCCACTTAATATGGTGTACAGCCGCAAGATTCTTTTTTGCCTGTAGTGTGAGGTCGTTTGTACCAGTGCCGATTGCTTCAGTGCATTTAGTTTGGCTTCACTGGTCAACTCGTCCCGTGACAGATCGATGTAGCACACGCGTGCGGGACTGCATGAATCTACCTAGTACCTACTCAGAGATAGGATGTAGAAATTTCTGAGTTGTATAAATTTTGATAAGACTCTTCCAGAGAACTTGGTAATTGCTTATTCTGATAATATTATATTTAACAGCTTTAATTTTTAAGTTTTATAAGAGGCCGCATAGAATTATACTTTGTGCACAGTTTCGGATAGAATAAGCAAAACAAGGATCCTGTAGATTAATGAGTTGTAAGCCAAATTTTTGTACAGATTGTTTTGTGAAATGTCCAATTATGGATAACTTTCTACATGTTCCTGGACTTGAGTCTTCACCTTATTCATGCGTGGTCTCCAGCATAGTTTGTTGTCAAGAAAATCACTCAGATATTCTTTGTTACGTTTGGTGTTGATGTCATTATTGATAGAAAGGAAGTGGGATTAGGTTTCAAGGAATGCAACAACATAAAATCAGTTTTATCATAATTTACAGACCTTTTGTTGGATCTCAGCCATCAGTGATTAATTTTACATTGTTCAAGGTTGGCGTGTGTTTGAAGAACAATAAAACAGGGATTCGGCCCATTAAGCCATAGGTTCAAAATGTTCATGGTGATGCTGAGAAAGCCTAGAGTAAGGTTTGTCGATGTGTACTCAGAGCACATCTTCGTTCACATTTGATTAACCATTATGCTTTCAAAAAACTTCAGCGCAGGCTAATGCCATTCCCAGTGCACTGTTGCAACCTCTCCGGTGGTGTTGCGTTGATTGTGTGATTCACCACGAACGGGATGTGCGTGAAGAGCAACACCAAACATATATGTGGCGCGAACAAGCAATAATAGAGTGATCATTGCGTGTAATCTCTGGCCATACTAACGATGTCAACGATTGAACGAAACAATAGCGTACGCGAAGAGTGATCATGGCATGTGAACTCTATTGTTGCTTGCTGCCACAGT
>JGI24158J21664_10000058_pt1 | contig 58955 bp, 25 predicted proteins | sample Ectturendosymbi3_FD_21664 | JGI IMG/M metagenome (IMG submission 21664) | reverse complement strand
CTCAGAAACTTGGGCGTAGCATGCAATTTTCTAACGACACAGTTCAGCGAAGGATTGAAGATAAGGCAATTTATGTGAAGGAGTAATTTATAGAAGAGTTTGAAAAAAACGAGGTATTTTGCAATGTCACTCACTGCATCAACTGGCGTTACTAAATTGTGCTGTTCTTCTATTTTTCGCGTGCTGTATGGGAAAAAAATTCAAGGACGAACTTGTATGCTGCATTAACTTTCCAGGACGTGTCATTTAGATTTATCAAAGAATACTTTATTGAAAAAATATATATACTGGGAAAACTGTGCCGCAGTATGCACAAATGGCGCTGTAAGCATGACTGATTACCGCTTTGGTGTTGTTGCAAAAATGAAAGTAGCACACAAAGAAATATTGTTTACTCATGGCATAATCCATCGGGAGCATTTAGCTGCAACTGCCTACTGATTTGTAACACGTCCTAAATAACGTGGTGAAATTCTTAATCAATTTTGAAATCGACTCGAACTCCAGACTATTCAAAGCACGGTGTGAATGTATGGATTTGCAGCATAAACATCTTCACCAAAAAGAAGTAAGACGGGAACTCTCCATTAGCAGAGCTCCTTTTAGGTGACATATAAATGAGCAAGCTTGCCTGTTTGGCGGATATGTTTTGCCGTTTGAACAAACTTATANACATCTCTGCACGGGTTTTGCGCGACTAAACTGAGAAACACGACAGACGCATTCAAAAAGAAGCTGNCCCNTTAGGATTGGTTTGTGCAGAAGGGAGATNCGAGGAGTTTTTGACTTTAAACGATTTTTCGACAAGTGTTGATACAGAGACGTTTTCGACTTTAAACGAATTTTCGGCGACGATTTGTCCAAAAGTGCCAATGCTAAATAGTTACTGTATTACACATCATAAGTATCATAAGTCAACATTTGTAGGAGTTAGCTTACGATTCCACTATATTATTTGCCTGAATGTGAGGATCATCGAAATGAAACCATATAATAGCTTTGGTTTACAAAATGATTGCGATAACCCAGGGGCGTGTCCAGCGTGTAAGATAAGGGGGGGCGATTTCAGTAGTGTTTGGTAGTCAAGTGTCATAACGGCTTCTATGCTGCAAGAGAAATGTAGTTTGCTTCACAACGCTGCTGTGACAAAATAATGGACGATAAAATGGCCTTTATTTGCGAATTTTGTTTTCCGAATTGTACAAAATTATGGTGAACAAAGTTACTTTCGCAGGTTTTAGGCTGTGCGATCGGCGATCGCCCTTTGGCCTGAATACCGTATGAAAGGGGAACGAGATTCGTAGGAGCGGTGTGCAAACGCGCCATACCTTGTAATTAACTACTTCAGAGTGAGATACGTTGCACGCGCCAGGCATGAATCTGCCACAAGCTTTCGAGGAATCAGCCGACTGGTTTCTGCTTTCATCTTTTTGCGATAATTCAAATTTGCGCATGTCTGTATATAAGCAACTACTCTCGGCAAAGGTGAGAATCTGCGGACTGAGAGGTGAAATTTTAAAAGGTTGCTGTAAGGCTTGGGAGTGTTGTGATTTTTTGTACCCGAAGTACAACGTTAATGCATCGCAAAAATCTTTCGTGTCTCGCTTTGCGTTTGTTACGTGTAACCACCAATTATTTTGTCAGAAACACTTCTTAAAGCAACTTGAGCATATCCTATCGCACACATATTTTGAGTGAAACCACTTCTTCACTGCGAGAGATACTGAGTTTCAAAGAGTTGCTTTATTTCTCTACCAGCTTTGCCGGGAAAGCTTTTAAAAACTTTAGTTTATTAAGCTGCAGCTACAGCGTGTGACAAACAATTCGAAATCACGAAACCGTCGCGCCCGCGTTGCAAGAAACATATGGAATAACCGGCATGGTGCACAAAGTAACAGCGGTTGAATCATCGTGAAACCAGTACAAAACGGGATAAACTGCAGATATGAAATTCATTTCAACTTTCCCTTAGGCCTGAACGTGACTTTAAACGGATCATAATTTGTTTCAGAATCGTCTGCAGGAAAAACATTTCGAAATTTACCTGTGGATCAAACCTGAGCAAGAACTTCGAACTCCAAAATTATCACTCGGTTCTAAATACTTTCCAACATACATTGAATATCTGGATATTCTTCAGCAAGATAAAAAGGGCTGGTTGTTTTTTCCCATTATAGACAAAGCAATTTTTAAACTATGCGATCAAATTATTTTTGCAGCTGAAACCAGTTTGCGAATAGATGCGAATAAATTTTCGTTTGAAATATACATCATTTTAGTTTGTGGATTTCTGGCATACGTCTTTGCAATCAGCTCAAATCATATTTGGATACCATCAAAAGGCTCGAATCACAATGGCCCGTAAATAAACGCGCTTTGCGTGTCACACGCATTGGCTCAGTTCATCAACTTCTTGCATGAGTACTTCAGTGGTGCGATTCTTCCAGGTACACACAGTACAGGGCGTGAAGCGAAACGTCTCTAATCGAGCAGTTTCAAACACTGCAAATGTGCGCTTCGGCGATGCTGCAAATTTTCCCGCGAAACAAAAACGCGTTTTACTATTCGTTTACTCTGGTAATAGGCAGAGATCAAGAGTTTAGTTCTGCAACAACATTTCAACTAAAATTCCAACCGAGAGCAAATGCAGCGCAAAAGACTCGTTTCAAATTCTGCGAAAACAGCCAAGTACTTCGAAAAACACAAAACCGTGCAAAAATCGCAAGTAAACAATCACCCAAATCACCATATCTGCAATATTCGATGACGTTTCAGACTTGTGTACGCGTTGATCAAAGCAATAAAAAGAACACGGGCACAGATATCCAAGAACTCACTCTCTTGACCAAATGCGGTAAGCTTTGAGTAAAACTCTTTTGAGTTGCCGAAAAACGCCCCAAGTGCTAAGAGCAAGCGCCGATATGTGGCAGCATTCCAGCTTTGAGTTGGTTGTGTGGCGTACACATAGAAATGAGCCAATTTGCTACAAGTTTCAACAGTGCGTCTGCGTCCACAAAGCAAAAAAAACGTGTCGAACGCACCAACCACCTGCTCCCCATTTGCAAACTAAACTGACCGCAAAAAGGCCAAGAAGGGCCAGCCCTGCTGGACCTCGCGGTCAGCCAATTGGTGGACCAGCCTTTAAAGACACGACGCCTGACCGTGTGGTTCAAACTGGTCCAAAAACTCCCCCACCGGCAAGTAACTACATATACATAGCAACCGAAACCTGTGCAGCAGCTCAAAATCAGCGAACCACTTAAAATGACGTAAAACATACAAATTTGAGCTCAAATTTACAAAAATGATGGCGATTTTGTACAACATGACGGTTAAATGAAAAAAAAACTCATAAAACGAGCAGTGAACTCAAATTTACATGGAAACGTGACCTTTCGTCTAAAAACGGTATGTCCTCTAAAACGAGTCAGCATATGGTGGAGATCCCCACATGAACAATGGCGCAGGCTTCGGATTGCATAAATCAGGCTAATGACCTTCAGGCCTGTAAAAAAAGAGGTCGTTCATCAGACAAACCTCACGAACAATAAAATCAGAGCTAGACACACAATGGCAAAAATAACCATGAAATGTTTAATATTCGGTTCAACAAAAGAATTAAAGTGCGAAAAAGCAAAGCATAGTAACTGGAAATCAAACGCCATTCCAAGCTTGAAGCACAATTAATAGCTCAAACGCAGCAGCAAAGCCGGTACGACCTGTTGAAATTTATTCTATGTGCAAGCTTTAAAAAAGTTAGCAGCAGGCATAGAATTACACGAGCGGGTCAGGTGAAGTGCATTCATGGTTGAAAGCCAAGATGTGACAGTCAGATGCACCACGAAGGCGTACTGCAAAACGCTTCCGAGTCGGCAAAGGATGAAGGATCAGATTCGATGCCAACGCTTTTTACTTAACTGTATGAAATACTGGCCAGCTCTGAACGGGCTGAAGTGTCAATGATGCTTTTCTTGCAAATTTTGCCCGTCAATCAGCTTGCGTGTTACACAATTAGGCAAAAAGCATTGGTTCTTACTACCGCGTTCAGAAGTTGGAAGTTTCTTTTTATTGCGCTTTTCGTTGCGTTTCATTCAAGCCATGAGGTTGTATTTTCACTGATACTACCATTCGCCAAAGGTGAAATGCAAGTAAGCGCGGCTACGAATTCCGGAAGGAGAAAATAGCAACGCTCGTGCTGTAAACGTCATTGTTAGATCACAAGACGTTACAAAGGAATCTTAGCCAGCAGAGACACCAAAATCATACGAAAAACAGCAGATTGTACCTGAGCAGATGTTTGAGGACAGATTGCGCATGCGTGGTTGCGAGTCAAGCTTGATTCTGTATTAGTAACAAAAGAAAACAGACATGCCAATCACCATGTTGCCAAACACCAATCGGTAATTTTTTCAACAAGCAGGAAGTTTGAGAAAAGGATGCATCCCTACACGATGATTGTCTTTTCTTGTCATAACCCACAAGCGACTCGGAGCTTGAGGAGCTGAAAGCCTTATTCGTGCTCAACCGCACAGTATTTGAGGTATTGAAAATTTCCTTTTTTGGTTAACTAATGCGTGAACATCAAAACATGTCTTGACCATGCAAGTTACTTTGTATTTCGTAACAAGCAGTACCCTGAGGTATTTTTAGAGGTGTTATATGAATTTTGCAATTCTAAATTGTATCAGTGAAATATCATAATCGAGGTCTAGTAAATGTTTTTTGAACAAAAATCAAGAGCTTCGTCACAAAACCCGCTGTGACGAATTTCACGAAACTCTTTAATAACTATCTTTAATTTCCTTGCAAGCAAATTCGCTTAAATCTTTTTCAAACAAATTGAGGTATTACTTCCCAGGGAGACCGGGTTATAATCGTTTGCCATGCAATGCACTGCAACCGCAATTGTGTGGCAAGAATTGCTCGCGTGCCATCTCACAAACTTGCCCCGCTTTCTGTGAAAAGGTCCTCATCGGCCTGGCGTTGTTAAGCCGCAAATCGTCTTGACCCTCGTACATAACTGCCAACTGAAAATTTTTGGCCATATATTACGAACGCACAGTCACAAGCAATGTTGCACTGTTTGATCTTTACCAACTTTCGAATAAGCAACTATACCTTTTCAATGCAAAGAGAAGATTAGTTCACAATCCAGCATAGCCTTGAAATCAAATCAACAGCAACAACACCACGCTTTAAGTTTAACGCGAATAGCCTTTGCTTGATTTTCAATAGATTTTTTGCGTACAAAGCAATAAAACTACCTCATGCAGTTTTTTTAACATCAAACTTTGTTTGAAAAGAATTGGCCCACTTATATTTTTCAGCTCCCCGTCAACATTTTCAAGACTAAATGCACTACGTCAAATGAGCGAATCAGCATGCAAGCTGCAGAAGAGTTTACCCTGTGAAAACGTTTTTCTTCTTACAGGAAACACGTAAGAAGAAGCATTGACCGCTCTTTCATTTAATTTCTGCCATTCAACCACCAGGTGTCTGTAAAACCTTTGCTTAAAACACCGGTGCAGCGAATGTTTATCTGACTATGGGCCCTACTCGGCATTTTTGCAGAAGAAAGAATAATATTCTGGCCAAAACATTAATGAACAATAGGCACGCCAGCCTGTCATTAGCTTTTTTACATCAGAGCTCTTTTTATGAGGGTCACAACTAACACATCCAAGAAAACAACAGCTAAGATGATCTACGAATAAAAGCATTAATTGAATGGAAACAAGGCTACAGTAGAATGCAAACCAAGTAAAAGCTTACCTCCACGTCGTCGGGTTTCAACTTATCTTTTTCATCTTCCTCCACATTAGCTCTGTAATTTAATTAAAATATTTTTGAACCGCGAAGTCTCAATTAACCAATCAATTTCAAAAAGAAACCAAACATACAAAAACCACAGACATAAAAACAGAGGACAAAGATTCGTTAAAATAAACAGCAAAAAAGCAGAGAATCTTCCTTATTTCCCACAGAACTCACGTTTTTTCAGGTGGTGAACTTGGTTCATTGCGTTTTTCTGAAAACAAATGATCCATGTGTGAAATATTGAACCCAAATTAGTAGAAAAAATTTGTGTGTTGCTATTAAATAAATGCGGCCTTGATCAGAGTGATGTTTATAGAGACAACGTCTCGGTACATTATGACCACCCGAAGAGACATCCCAGGAACACTCAAAAGCAACAACCAGAGGTATCACCCCAATAAAGAAAAGATACTATGTCACACAGTGATATTCATCGTACGCAGGGTTATTTTAGGGTGTTTAAGGGACCCGATTCGGGTCCCTAGAATCAGAGAAAATTATCATCGGGTCCCTAGAATCAGAGACAATCGGGTCCCTACAGATCCATACCGGAAACATTTTCCTTAAAGAAAACCCTGCGTACGTCAACGCAGTAACTTCCTCTGCAGCGCAAAAACTACAATAATGGCATCACATAAACCGGGGAGTCCTTGCTGCTTGACCGTCCTGACCGAAATGGAACAAATTATGTATCTCGCCGTACAGGAAACGAATGTGTCCATGCAGGCGATTGGCACTCGAACCATTCATACAATGGATTTCAAAGCGGGCGGAATTGCCCCCTTTGGGGCGATTTTGAGGGGCAAAGGGGCGAACAAGACAAACAGGCCGATAGGGGGGCAAAAAAACACAGAGGGGTCGAAAACACTCAACCACTAATCTATCACTGAGACAAATTCAGTTAACGATCATTGATTTAACTTCGGCTGTGGCCTAAATTCTCTCAAAGCAAAGAAACCGCTTGTTGGTTCATAAGCAACGTGATCTTCGACTGCACTTCACTAAAGTGTCTCCCAGTATTTCGAAGCTCTGTGAAAACCGCCAAGCACATCCATCGCACTGAACTGCGAACTATGGTATGCAGGCCCGTAACCAGCTTGGGACACCGTGGGAGCGAAGAGTTTTCGGAGAGGGGCCCAAATTTTACGTCGATAGCATGTACTAAAACAACGGTTATGCATACAATCNAAACTATGTAAACTATGTCCAACACATTTTTCAGGTGGGGAAGAAATTTTTTCCAGGGGGGGGGGCGAAGCCCTCCCNGCACCCGCCCTAGGTTACGGGCCTGACGGTATGTATCGACTTCTTTAAACTAAATTAATTAAAAATACTACCTTGTGCTTGCTTTANCAGGCTTNGGGGCCGGCAACGATGTGTCGAGAGTGAAAAGGGGGAGATGGAACAAAAACGTTTGAGAAACACTCATTTAAAACCACACNGCGGATGTAGTTAAGAGTATGGCGTAATAACAGTTTTTATAACAGTGGCGTAATAACGGCGTGTATTTGCAAGACTTCAAAGAACAAAACTTGAAAATTAATCCAAATGTAAAACAAAAGAGCAGGCACAGCTTTTGCAAACTCGCGAACGGATCAACAAGGCTAAAAGTGCACACAGACGTGACGTTCGACTCACTGATGCAGTAGCAAGCAACTGGAACGCCAACAACCACAAGCAAAACTATGATGACGATGATTATGATAACTCCAACGCCGAGTCCTCCAGCTTGTTTAGGCTCTCCGCAGCAGACTGGAGCTTCATCCACTATTATCCCTGCTTGCGTTACGTTGATGGAGTTTGATGCTGTGCATGAGAACTGTAAAACAACGGAAAAGAACCAAAATTCTTACTTGTTCTTTATTTTTATTTTTATATTTTTTACAATTCGATATTTTTATTTTTATATTTTTTACGGGTAGATTTTCTGTGGCATCTTGTCAGCTATTCCTTTGATTGCAAAACATAATTCACTTTAAAATCATGATGCACCTATAACGTAATGAACACTGAAATTTGGCCACTGAAAAACTCAAAATGTGCTAATGCTGGTTGCGCTCATATTTACAAGGCCAGCGCCGCCCACCTTCAGAGGATTGATTTGCATATCTACTTCGTCCTTCAGCAAGATCGCTACCCCTGTTCCTGATGCGACTTCCTCACCTCCTGCATTATTGATTTTCACTGGAACAAGCAGGAGAAAATATTTACTGTCGAAACAACGTGCCAACCAATATCAGAACACTTAAACCACAAATTCAAAAGAAAATAACCCACAAACACACGGTTTAGGCGGTACACATGCAGCTTTTGTGAAATCGACGAACCATCTGGGAAAACCGCGAATTTTCGTCGAAGCTCTAATTGTTGAAAGCGTTTATTCGAGCAAGAAAATGGCTTGCCTCCAAGCAAAGCTTTACCACGCAAGCATGATATAACATAAATAATGTTTCGTCTGTTCCACTAGTCTACAATGATGTATGAAGATGAAACCTAGCTCACAAATTTCAAGCAGTTTCAAAATAAATTGTTCATAACGCAACAGCTTCTTTTCGTCAAAAATTTGTTCGTTCCGGAAAGCATGTGTGGCACTTAGTTATGCAAAAAGAGACTAGCATGATATTATTCAAATAAAGAATCAAAATAATTGTGATTAAACAATCTCCCTTGCGGACGCGGACAGATGAGACCAAACGGATATTTCTAACTGAAGCGAATGCTGGTGATCACGAACATGGCAAAGATTTTGCAAGCGGAAGCAAGCCCTAAAAAGCCATAAAAACATGCTGTTTAAAAGCAGTTGGACACACAAATTTACTTCTAGGATATGTCTCATCGATTTGGCTTGGGAATATATGAGCAGCCAATACTTTTTTCAACGATTTCCAAGTCAAAGTTCACAGTTTATTATTCATATTTTATTGCTAGCATCTCGCAGCCAACGTTTTTGTACGTGCTCCATTGCAGTAAGGTTGTCTGTGGTAATTTTGTTTCAACATACGGTTTGAAAAAATGCACAACGCTTGCCGGCAACCCATTGGCACCGTGTCTTGGGCATCGATAGACGTATTGATGATGTTGAATAAAAAACGGTTTAAAACTGCGATATGTTTTAAAGCAAGCAAAATTTTTTTGAATTGAAAAAAAACACAACATGTTTGATTGATCAAAGCAAAATTACCGTACAGCAAGCAAGTTCAAAAATAGACATGTCAGCTCTTCACATAAACAGTTCGACTTGAACCAAAACCGCCATGTTCAGTTAAGGAATCTATCTTACCCTCGCAACGGGGATTGGCCTTGGACGTGCAGGTCAATTTGTAAGCAGCTTTCCCTGGTGTCTTGCTCGCCATTACCTGCCATACGAAGCAGAAAAAGGCTAATCGCTAGGAGGCGCACATGTTTGGAAACAACAAATAGCCACTAGGAGCGTGAGACAGCATTGAATACTTAATCTCAAGCTGTTTTTTTCTTCGATCATAGACCGAAACGTTTTTAAAATAACCGAAAAAAATTAAGTCATTTCGGTCAGAATGTTTCAAAATATAGGCTAATGAACACTGTTATGGTGAGTTTTGATACAGCTGTGAGACAAATGGACGAAACGTTTTAGTGACCAAGATGTCTCAGCAAAAATGACCGAAAAGTTTCAGCGGTAAAATAAGCTCAGAATTCTCAAGTGATGGTAACCAAGTATAAAAACAGCCAACACTGTTTTCACTATACTTTTTAGAAGTAGGAAGAAGACGAACCGCTACTTAATCAATCCCACTTCAAAAAAGCTGTTTTAAAGTGTTGCTCAGTTTGAATTTTTGAAACTTCAAGAAAATAAGCAAGAACGTCATGTCGAAATCTACCGGCATGGTCGCCGGATCGGTCAGTTAGCACCTTTTCAGCGATTTCTATACTGTTATGACGTCACAAGCGCCGGAACTTAACACATAAACTCACATCTTTAGCAAATTCGACGGGGCATCCACCTTGCACGTCAAGGGTAAAGGAGGTGTGGTCGTCCCACGCCCCCTTTGCCGTGCATTCATATTTTCCCCTGTGAGTGTAGTCGACGTTGGTCAAGACCAGACGTGCACCTGCTGCAACTTCATGACCTAGGACACAAAAAAACGATCCCAAGGCTCAAAACACAAAGTCTTGCACCGAGCAAATGTCGCGTCGATCGAAAACTTTGAAAGTGCGGTTTGCTGAGATTAATTGTATTCTCACCGACCGCGAAAGTGCGGTTCGCCTGCAGATGGTCAGGAAACTACGTAAAAGCGGTTGTCAAAATCGTTACCAAGCCAGGAGCTCGATTTAGCAGCATAGCATCAGTTGCTGCGAGCACATAAAGCGTTTTGCGGCATTACGCAGATGTCGTCAAGAAGCCGCAGCTTCACAATGATGGAAAAACCACTTCTCTTGGATGGTCTGGGCACCGCGGCGAGCGGATGTTACGTCATTGCAGGGCAGTTACCGGCTGAAACGTTCGAAAAGGGGCAAATACTGCTGACCATGTTTCACGTCCTGTCATCCAGAGCTACTGACAGACGCAAAGCACCTTCACAAAGTTTATATCATTTCCACTGTTACGTTCCCAACACTGCGTATAGAAACGCACGCGTTGACTGGCTTTTCCAAAACCACCGCAAAACCTCAAAGCTCAAAAAAACATGCATTTAAATTATTACTCATGTTTAAAAGTAAAAATGATCCATACCAAAAAGAAGGCTGTCAAATGGAAAAGTAACATTGCTTGTTGATTCTGTGGCGCATGCTTACACGTATAGTATACAACAGATTGCTCTTTGTTTGATTGAAAATATAAAAGTATCTACTGAAATTGATGCAACTCTAGACATTCTAAGCGAGCTTCACACAACCTTTGTTTCCCTACGAAAAACGTGCAGTAGATAATTACAGGTCCGTAACTAGGGCGGAGGGCAAGGGGGCGAAACTCCTTGGAAAAAATTTTCCCCCCTGGAAAAATACGTTGGACATAGTTTAAAACTGTTGGACATAATTTAAAGAATTTGGACCCTTTTCAGAAACGTTTTTGCCCCCTGGTGTCCCAGGTTGATTAGGAGCCTGGGTAATTATAACAACAGTGCGTTTATAAAGAAGATCGTATCTTCCGAAACTTTTGTACCTTATATAGGTTTCCCCATTTAAAGTTTCTTTTGTTTCATAGCATTAAAATATTGCTCAAAATCAGAGTTCATTATAATTTTGCGGTATGTTGTTGCAGATGTCTCCACACTCAGTGGTGTAACTAGAGGTGTGAGACAGGGGGGAAGAGTTTAGCTGAAGGGGGCCCACTTGCCAAAACTCAGAAAAATGTTAAAAAATGATAGTGAATCTCTGGATGCCGCCGATGTCCATACTAGATAAAAAAAATAAAATACCTCGAAAAACGCAAAAACAAACAACAAATTAAAGGATACTAAATATCAAAATGTAAGCCGGGGGGAGGGGCAGTTTTTACATTTAGCTTGCCAGTGGGGCGGCTCGCCCTCTTGCCCGGCCGTCAGTTACGCCACTGTCCACACTTGGAAATGTTTTACAAATATCCAGGTGCTCATATACATTTTGAGAAATTTAAAGCAGTGCTTACAAAATGCTATCCTGGCTTGTGTGTAACCTCAAAGTAACTACGCAATTTACGTTTTTCAGCTTTGCTTTTTGAACTGTTGCTCTAAATTGCTTTGAATCATGCATGTAAATCAGTCAGATGGGTCTAGTGTCCACCAGACAGTCTTCAGACTAGGCTTTCCTGAGCAGTCCCTTAACTGAATTCAAATAAACTTGTTGCAAGGCGTGAAATCACAAATCAGTAGTTTACTAACCATCCAGCAGTAGTTTAGTAACTGTACGCTATTTCATCATCAAAACACATAAACAACCTTAATTATTAGCTGAACTGGTTTGACCCAAGGTAAGAAGCTTTCACATCGCGCAAACACATAATGTTGAAACAACTCGCAAGCCTCAGTGAATTGTTTTACATTTTGGGAGAAATAAATGAGCTCAGTTAGTCTTTTCTGATATTACACGAAAAAAAACAATATTCGCGTTTTGGTTTCCAATGGAGACGTGTCGGGCCTAAGTTGCATTTCATCGAATTAGCTTCATGTTATCAGAATCATTGCCTGAAATGACATTAATCGATCACAATAGTTAAAAGCAGTAGATTTCTGTATACTTTCGAAGAATCAGTCGACTGGGCTCTGCTTTCATCTTTTAGCGATGATTCAAAATTTCACATATCTATATTCAAGTATGTGCTGTCCACGATGGGGGTAAGCAAGGCATCGATCAGCATATTGTGAGTGGCGCAAGTTCACGCTTGTTTTGAATTCTTATCTGATTGCCAGAAGCCTGCATTTCTAGAAATAAGGACATTATACTCGCCTTCGCCCCAGCTATCCCAAGCAACCTCAGCCGTGCCCATCAAAGTTAATCAAAAATGGGGTGAATCAACTAGTGTTTATGAAAATGAAATATGATTTTCGGAAAAATTAACGCAATGACCTTTTCTTTCGCTTGGGCAATTGTCGCTAATATACTTTGCTTCCACAGCATACATGCTATTTCTTACGCTTTTTGAAAAACCTGTGGTTTAATAAGGTCTGATTTCGCTCATGATAAAGGGCTGATTTTTTGTTTTAGTTGGTTTACGTTCAAAAACTGAGCTGGCAGTGCACATAAAAGTAGATTATATAGAAACCTAAATTCTCTCTCTTGAGAAATGTCAAACATCGCATTTAGGCAAACCCAAAATTTATTTAAAATTTTTTTGTGGGACGTGGGTAATCTGCTTTCTACTGGTTGCGGGCCAGCGTTGGAGTCATTTACTGCCACTATTGGCAAATCTCCACGGCATATTTATGAGGTAAGCTTTGAAAATGCCAGAGGTAACCTCTACACCTGCAACGTGAACCTCTAACTCTTTCGAATGTGGCTTTTTTTACTACAATGCAATCTTCTGAGGTAAAATTATACATTCATAAAAGTGATACCTAAAAATCGATAAGGGAAACGCTTCTTTTTCAAAAAATGAGCAGAGGAGATTTCGGCACACTGACAGAAGTGCAGCACTGTTGGAGCCATTCATACAACCAGCGTAAGTAACTTTGTTTATAGGTTTACTGCGTGCACACCTCTCTTGCAAACTGTGCATAGTTCGTTTTTGGCCTAAGCTTCCTGCCAGGACCGCAACAAGGTGATATTTTCGGGGGGACAAAATGACGTAACCTGTTACTGTACCTAACATATGTTTCTGAAATTTTGGGGGTTGGGGCAATTGCCCAGCTTCCCCCTACTGGTTACGGGCCTGTTTCCCGCCCCTGAAATTGATGTGCAAGACAAAAATCACGATATTACAAGTTTGGTTATGACGCCCGAGTCAAATTAATCTTCACAAAATGGCCTATTGTATCATTATATATGTAATGTTCACGTACGAAGTGTTTAAGTGCCTAATACACGCAAACTGAACCAAACGATTTGTAATTGGTAGCGCATAGCTGTGGTTCATCATTGATTGTGGGTAGGTTTAAGCAAGTTGCCGCGAGCACATTTATGCGACCGACACTGTTGGTGTCCAAACGTTTGTAAAATTTGCACTCTGGCAAAGTAATTGACAGCAAGAAATCGAGCACAGCTTCCGCAACACGTCTTCCAGAACGCAACACTCTCCCCCCCACTCACCATCTTTCGTCCAAACGTATCTTGCGGTCGGCTTGCCCGCCGCAATGCACACAATCTCGGAACTCTCCCCGAGCCTCATTGTCATTGTACTCTTGTCGGCACTCATCCTGTCGTCTGATTCCAACACCGGTTGATTCAAGTCTGATAGTGAAAAAACAGAATTGAGAAATTGTTTGTCTGAAGAACAGTTCGCCGATTGTTATTGACTTTTCCCCGTTTTATTATCGCTGATTGTCTGTTGTACTCAAGAACAGGATCTGTTATTGTCAGGTATTCAAAACTCAAAGTAGAAAAATGTGTGCACACGTCGTGCTGACATAACCTTCTATCACTGCAGTGAAATATAGGTTTGCTGTGGTTGAAAAAAATATTGAAAACGGCCAGAGATTAATTTAGTGATGTAATCGAGACGGAAGCACCCGAGACAGAGACTTCATCAAAAACCCGACGCCAAGACCGAGAATTTAAACATTTTCCAAATTTGCTGATCCGCTTCTAGAATTCTTCATGAAACTGTCATCACTACTTCTAAACCGCAATTTTTTCGAATTTCACGATTTTTCCTACCTTGTTGATTTTTCCTTTCCTGTAGATACGACAGACAGTGAACAGGCTCAATTACAGAAGCTATGTGGTTTGGGTAATAATAATGTCACAGCATGATTTGGGCATTTAAAGTCTCGATACAATAGGTTAGACACCGAGACCAGGACTCGCAAAAATGGATCTCGAGGCGAGCATCGAGATCGAGACCAACTCGAGGCTCCGGATCTGATTTAAATGACAGCTTCAATTTTTGTCTTAAAAACGAACTGCAAAGCAAGGGCAGACAATCAGCTCGCGTAACGAAAGCGTGTCTTGTTTGGAAAAACATCATCGCGAACTTTTAAAAAATCAGGAAAAGTATTGTGTGCTTTTTGTCGCGATTTTACTCGATCTTTTTCTGAACGTTTTTTCGAAAAAGTAGTTTAAGATCAAGTAAGAACGGCTGTGGATGCTGAAGGTTACGATCGCAATTTTCTGCAATACGTACTCCGCTCAATGCAAATATTGCGAAAGACGACATTTGTGACAAAATGCTCCTGCGATAAATCAGTACAAAAAAATGTAAAAAAAAACGATTAAAAAAAAAAGAATAACATACACTGCGCAGAAAATTAAAAACGTCGGCGGGCGCTGGAAGACATGCAAAACACTGCAGAGTTATTTTTTTTCAAACACGGGATCCACTGGGTTCAAATATTATCTACGTTTATCTTACGCAATATTTCATATCGAACCGAAACGTGTTTTTGTCAAGTCCAAGTTGCTCAGCAAAGCCAAACACTCGGTCGCTTCGTAACAAACTTCGACCAATCTTACACAGGACACGAAGCCTTCCGCTGTCTCTTTGTAAATCTTCAGCTTCATTACTGTTGGACGCCTCACACGAGTAAGTTCCTGCCTGCTGTCGCCCGACAGCATTTATCACATGTGGTCCGTTGGTCACATCTATAGGTTCCCCTACAGGTGGGATGAGAGTTTTCTGGCAAATAAAAGACACAAATCTTGAAACGTTTTTCGATTTTTTCTTACTTTTTTACTGCAAACAAAGATTCTTATTAAGATCAGATAGTCCTTGTACTTCAGCTTGAGCTCAGGGCTTTTGCAAAAAATTCTCTTCATGTCAGAAAACAATTTTAATTCAACGTTTAAATTTTTAACAGAAGCCGGAAGGGCACGTCTTTTTTTAAATGGAAGTTACCAGAATTCAAATCATGCGTTTAGACACGCCTATCGAGCGTTTAGACACGCCCATCGAGAACAAAACAATTTCTTTATCTTGACGTTTGATTTGTTAGAGAAGCAAGCTTACCGTCGGCGGAGGATTGCCATCTGCCCTGCAGTCAATGGTGACCTTGTTCCCTTCGGTGGGGGTGCCTTGCGAAAAGCGCACCTCGACTTTGCTCGTCAGATCTGGCGTGGTCATGAAATACACGCGATACAGGAAAAAAATATAAACAAAAAAATGAAACGATTTGCAACAGAAACCAAACAGAAAAAGCAGCATCCGAGCTGGGAATGATGCTTTCGATCAATTGAAACGAAACAACGCAAATTCATTCTGAAACAGATATCATGAGCAAATGAAAACCGCGCAGACAACAACCTCGAGATTTTCAAACGTCTCTGACAGTTTTGCTACTGCCTTCGATCAACACAAGAAGTCTCTTCAGCATGCACGTAAAAGCAAGCGCCCGGTTCGAACTTACAGCGGACAGTGTACGGTGGGGTCTCCCCTGCTGATTCGAACTTGTGTTCATCTTGCAAGGAAACTTCGCATCTGATCGTGGCCTGGTCCAGATCGCGCGTCACTTCCGTCCGCAGGGTTGCCGTGGCGTTAAACGTGCCATCGGCGTTTTCCACAACATCAGCGGCCGATACGTCGGGCCACACGCTACCTATAAACCAGTTAAAACAAATCTGAGAACATTCCTCTTCAAAACTTTAAAATGCACATCGATGGCAGCAAGAGGTCTTTGCCGTCACGTGAATCTGTCGTAATGCTCAGGGCAGAAACCCGGGCAAGCTGCGTTTTTTGGCAGTCAAGGAAACACTTTCAGTTGAAGTTCTTTTAACGTTTGAAAGAACACTTCAGCATCTTGTTACTGTTTGCTTTGCTTGTCTGGAAAGAGCGCCTCAATTTGAAAACAGATTTTTTCAACATGGGTGGAAAACCCCCGGGTCGCAGCCCGACGCCAGTCCGTGAGGGGTTTTTTACCTGGCCGTTGCAGAACTGCGATGACAGCAACCGAGACAAAATCACGAAGCAGGTTGGACGTAAGCAACACACTGCATGTGACATTGTCTACCGCAATCCCGAAGTGGGAGCGTCTTATTGCGGCTAAACAAATCCAGATCGCTCGCTGGATCAATATCATGATGACTTATGAGTTGTAATAAATTAGCATGCACCAAACATTCGTTATTATATTGAGGGCCGGACCGCAAAATAATGTCAGGCTTAAACTGGTCCGAAGTGCGAAAACGTTTGCCGGCCCCTGCTGTACGAGGTCAAAGCTGCTCCATGCACAGATCCGATTTTTAAAAGTGCAATGTTTTTGTATGCAAGGATGCGTGCAGCCAAAATTGTCAAAAACATCTCAAATTTTGAAGCGACGTTTCAAAAACTGAGTGTGCAACAATATACTTTTTAACAAATTCAAATTTTGAAAGAAAGCTAAAACTAAAGGATTCGGTACAATTGATAATCTGATACTGTTGGACAACGCTTTGAACAACAGGGAAAGCACTGAGCAGCGTTCGTCTCGAACAATGTTACAAACACTGTCTGAACACAGTTCAAATTGACGAATTGTTAATTTAAATCGTTCATCACCTATAGTCTCCAATCCGCTTTCATACACTGAGCTGGTCATACAGTTTGATAATACCTTGACCAGAGTGCTCAAAACCTATGTGCCAATATCAGCTAAACGCAGCACAATGTACATACATTAAAAACGCTCTGTGCGAAAATGCTTGCGTTGCAACTATCTGAAAGGTGAGTTTTAACGTAGATTTTTGACTGCGTCATTCGATCTATCCTGCAGTGCTGTGTTGTAGCCTCGGGCTTCACGCTTAAAGTGGTTTTGGCGCGAAGACCGTTTAAATCAAAGCAGCAAGAACGCTCGTAAGAGCGGTCAAGACGCGCCGTACGCCGTAATTGACCATCCCAGCGATGACGTGAGATCAGATGCTGCGCTTCAGGCCAGTGGAGACAGATTAACGAGCAGCGATCCATCTCCATGTTTACAGCTGGTTATCGTTTTGCCAGCGCAGTAAATCGAACAACAGCACGCTTCTAATCACATGTGCACGCTTTTGACTTTGTCAAATCAGTTTTCAAGTACCAGTGGTACATACACCTAGACTGCCTAAGGATAAAAATCTTTAGCTAGCTCTTAACGGGCTTTATAAACTCACCAGTCTGGTCTTTGGTGAATTTGCTAAATCGAAACGTCGTAGGCTTTGGATAGGCTCCAACTGCAATGCATTTAGCAATGGCAACTTGCACAGGTCCATCTGGTTGAGTGCTGGTTGATACGGTGGTTGATGTTGTTGACGATGATGAAGTCGGTTCAATTGATCCTGTCGGTGGTTCTACATTTTCGAAAAAAAAAATTAACTTACAACTATTGGTTGCCATTTATCTGCAAAAGTGAGATCTAGAAAGACCACATTAAATTTTGCTTGCATTGGAGTTGTAACTTTTTCTTTTTTACGTCTTTTTTTCTTCGTTAAGAAAAACGCACCTTAACCTAGCTTGTGCCAGCTCGGCAGTTTTTCTCAGAGCTTTCTTCTACACTTTGGAATTTCTTTTATATTTTTCTACATTTCATTCAATGTAAGAAGTTTTCTACAGCAAGGACCAAGTCAAATTTGAATTTTTTTACACACGTAGCGTGTTCAAGATCAAACTTATGTTATAATGGGCGCTCAGTGACACTGCTGTTGAGCAATGCATTTCGAGTATTTTGTTTTTCGCAAATTATATAGATCTCGACGATCAAAAATACCCACGAACACTGGGACTGAAAGAGACACCAAGACAATGGCCTACGCCGAGTAGTTTACGTGGGAAGGCCAGAAGCAGATCCGGCATCAGAACAGATTTACGTCATCTTAAAATGGGAAACAATTGCGAGAAACTGTGTGCAGAAAAAGGAGCAGCATTGCCTGCTGCTGCAGCCATCTGTGCAACTGGAAAAAGCAAGATTTCGCCGGTTACGTGGCAAAGGCGAATTTTTAACCGGTTACGTAGCAAGGATGACCGTCACGCTTCAGTAACAGCACGTGGCAGCGGAAGCGGTTGTCGCGATTTGCGTCGTCTCGGTTTTTAAAGTATTCAGGGTTCACTTGTTTCAGCAAGCGATGAGCGCCTCTCCTGCCCGAACCCAAAACATGGCCCAGGGGTACAAAAAACTAGAAAATGGAAAGTCACAAAATTCGACAGCAAACTAAATGCAACTTCGGTGGCAAACGCACTTCTGCGTATGACTCTCGCCATGGTTTAAAGAAATACTGAGGCTTTGTTTAATACAGCAGCATGCAAGAGGGATAATAATTGATAAGCCAAAAGTTATACAGAAAGAATAAAGATATAAAATTATCGAAACTACTTACCAATTTTCTTCTGATCCTAAACGGTGTTAGCATAAGTGGCTTAAATGTGTTTCCAGTGTGTGCAAAATTTTCTTCAGCAAACAAGCTTGGAAAATGCTGATAGCAACTTCGCAATTTCAGTTGTATCAACAACTTTAAAAAGTTTTTTTAGCATGAAACTAAATGTCCGAAAACTATCGCACTCGTTACGCTGAAAACTAGAATTCTATGTAAGTTTTATTTATTGCACGCACCCACTCACTCCAGAGCAAAAAGTGGTTTTACGGCAGATTTGGCAAAACCGTTGCTCAAATGTCTTGTTGCGGTGCGACTGATCGCAGATCCAGAAAAGGAGGCAAAAAGGACCAGCGCCCGGAGCACACGAAAAAGCGGTTGAAAACATGATAAACACATTCATTGGCTCACAGATGGGCTTTTCCTCAGTCGCTCTATTAAAAGATGCTACAAACCTTCCGTCGTAGTTGTGGGACTTGTTGGGGGAGGAGTCGTAGGACGAATATCAAGGTCACCCTCCACAGCTTCAATTGAAACTTGCGGCTTATCTTAAACAACCAACGAAGATGAGATTATTGATGAAAGGCAAGGCTTTCCCAAAACCTTAGCCGTTTCGTTTTTCTCATTTCATTTAGTGTCGTTTCCCAGGAAATGGCGGACGCCTGAGGCTCCTATCGGCTGCAAGGTTTGCCGATTAATATGTATGCATGATGAGATACGAGGCGAGGTCAGCAACAAAACGATCAAGTTTTTAAATCTGCAGTATGGACAAAATCGAGAGAGGAAGCCGATGAAACGCTTTTTCTTGTAATTGCCAAGATTTCTTCATTTATTTGAAAGATTCTAAAACTTTTCGTTTGCTTGCTGAAATGTAATTTATTCAATATTAATTATAAATAACAACCCTGGTTCGCAAAACACCATCTGGGTCTTCGTCCAAAGTCTTAAGCGCAACGCCCCCTCAAACTTTTCTGACACATCCAGGAGGACTTATCACTTGCACTGGGTCGATAGCAGTACGGTTCGAAACCTAACCTCTGCAAGCAAGCATCAGGCAGCATAACTTCGTTTACATGACTGCGTTACTCAACACTCACCTTCCTTGATCTATTTCAAAAAAGTAAACATTTAAGGTGCTCGTTATATTTTTGTCGATTGTCGTTTTGTACACAGATGTGAGTAACTTGCAACAGCTGATCAATACCTACATTTAACACCAGTCCTGGCCAAGTATATAAAGCAAATTTTACGTACGGCAGCCGAACTTCCATCTGAATGCGCCAGCGTTCTGCCGTCAATCAAATAATTAAATTTGTTTTTGCATTGGTGTCAATAAAAGCAAAACTTAATTTTACAACAGTATCGAAAGTCGCAACCACAGGAAAATCATTTTTAGTCCTTTTTGTTCGATTCAAGGAGGTGAGGTTTAAATGCAAACTTAAAGCACGGCGAGTCACGGCGAAACACGAAAGCGCATAAAACTCACAGAATACGCCGATGGTGAACCTTGTCCTGCCCGAAGATCTGCCAATGTCGGCTTCGCACTCGTATTCGCCGTCGTCGCCGATCGTAATGTTAGCAATTGTAGCAACGGCTGTTCCCGCTACATCAAGTGAAAAGTGTAAGATGCTTTTTTTTCATTAAAAAAGCGTAGAAAATTATAGATAATTCTCTCACAATCCCGGCGTATCACACGTTTGACAACAAACGTCAGTCAGTAAAACTGAAAAAACAAATGTTACGGAAAAAAATATCAAGGATACGCTATCAACCCATTGCTGCATGTGTCCATTCAAGCACCCCCTGCACAAACGTAAAGCTCCCCTATTGAAAGGCGACGGTCTGGCGACGGTTCTGCACCGCTGTACAAAGAAAGAAAACGAAACGAAATCCTAACTCCATTGCTGTTGCTATCTTTGAATTTTCAAGCATATCGTGAAGGGGATACAGTTTCCAACTTTTCACGTGAGCGTTTTCTTACAAAAGAAAGGAAAATCGAATAATAACGGCCGTGCACATGCACCGGATCTGTATAGACCTGGTTCTTGTACGTTTTCTTTCGAATATTCACCTCCAAAGCGGTTTCGACAGTCCTTTTAAAACTGTTGTGCATCCGAAAGACTCGTTTGACCTTAAACTACGGTTTAACACATTTTCATGCAATCTTTGGGAAAAATCGTCTGTCAGTAGGATACAGTTGCGCGATTTTCTCTAATGACCAACTGTTGCCTTTACACTATAATAATTATCTTCACCCTCCGGTGGCCTGCGGCTCAAACGGCCTCTGCTCCTTCGCAGCCTCCCACTACCCTTACATTTTATAAATCGGTCCACATGGAAATTATAACAGCAGTGAGCAACGGTGCTATACACAGAAGCCTTGTTGGCGCCATCCATGAGTGTGTTCTTTACCAGTGCCACGTATCTATACTTGGTGCTTCCTTAAAGTAATCGTGTTAGCGCCATTAAGGGCACGCTTTGGATATTACCACCACATATCTATCTTCGTGTTCTTTCATGTGTTACCTGTTACTGTCAGGTATGCTGGAGTCTACAGCGCTGCACATGGGACTCGATGGGAGGAAAGACGTTCTCGTAAAACCAACTCCGGCATTCTGGCGCAAAAGTGCAACTGAAGGGACCGCTAGGCGTGGGAACTCGTTGCATTGCACGATTCTAGGGAGGAACCCTATTCTAACGCAGGGGTCAAGCTAGTTGTTGCAGGCGCTTCCTACGTCTGTTTCCCAACCAAGCGACGTGACGTCTTGAGATTTTCGAGACAAAGCATGCCGAAATAATTCCTCTCACCACTTTGTCCGTTAATTACTCCCCAGAAGCAGTCTTTAATTTGGTTGCTTTCCTCAATTATACAAAACAAGATAAAAAAGATACATCGCTTTAGGAAAAGAGACATGTTGGTAGTGCACGCGCATAAGCAAGCACATCGCCCGTGCGTTGTGGGCTGGTTCTATGCAAATGTACTGCTCTGCTCATCAAGCTACGAACGCAAAAGGTTCGTTGCCAACACCACAACCAGAGCACGCGATAGTGTGAGCGAGCATGTTTTAATGCTGAGCATGTTTTAAACAACATGATTTCTTTTGCGCCGCTAATTAAATGGCCCCATCGCGAGCTCATGATGTCAGAATATTCGCTCCAACTCAGTGGTGCTTACTGCTGCCTACTGGCCTACTGGCCATCAACAGCGAGTCAACCAGATGTTCACTCAAATTGCCCAATTGATGCGGATAATTTGCAAAGATGTCTCTTCGCAAAATAACTTGTCACACATAAAATTAGGATCATGATTACGGAACAAGCAGCGCAAAATCACGTCAAATCGTCAGTTAAACCTGAGCGAAAGCAAAATCCGTGAAACGTTTCATTCATTCAGTTGCATATAATCCTATTTACTCACTTGAAAATTGCTCGCTCGACATCGAAAAGCGTTTTTGCAACCTCTCCGGAGCGTCGTTGTACACGAATGAACCGTTCTCCACAGCCACGCTCCTTGCTACTTTTACCCCTTTGCTGAACCAGGACACTTGCATATCAGTGGGGTTCGCCGCTGTAACAAAAAAAAGAGCAATGAGAACAAACTAACTTCATAACGAGATAAAGCGGCAGCGAAATATTGAGCACTGCGGGAAGACGAAGCCGAGCCCGCGGTTCAAAACAAAAGCCAGCCATCGGCCTTTCTCAGCAGCATTAAGAAGACCTGCGTTTTCCTTGCCTTCAGTGCAAATCGATCAGGTTGTATTTAAAATGCTGCAGTTGAACCTTGCACGAACCTTGCAAGTGCAGTTGAACCTTGCACGTGAGCTGTTCACAACATGGTTTTTCAAAACGTTTGCTTCTGAAGTGACCTGAATTATCCTGATGTAATACAAACCCCGACCAGACACTGAATTTACAGATTCCACCATGGAACAGAACTTTTCTTTGCTGCGCACAGTGGAGAGAAAAAATGAAATCAATCAAACCTTTGGTTACTTTTTGCGGCTAACAATTTTCAGCTCAACTGTTATGTGAAGAATGTCACATCGGTGCTAAAAAACACAGGAGTGGTTGCGAAATGTCCGAAAAAATTCATCACGAGTTACCTGCAAAATGTGTTATCTGCACTCGGCTCAACTGTTCGTGTTCGACTCTAAAAAGCGCGGTGCATTATTACGCGCCATTTTTGTAGTACTACGTTTATCCTACAGTCACTACATTCAAACTGAATAAAATTTCTTTTTTAATAGGGTTACCTCTACAAACTTGATGGGGCATGGTCCGCATTTCTCGATTCTGATACGAAATTTACCGGCTACTTGGTGTTGACACTGCAGCCAAAACACTCCAATAACCTTTACATTGTCGACCACCAACCTTTCTGTTCCTGAATTTTCAGGTAAGGGATGTTTTGCGGTCCGCCAGAACCAAAAAATAAACAAAAGCTTCAATAGAACAGCTGAACTTCACACAAACCAATAGCAATCCACTGGAAGCACGGCCCCCCCTCTGTCTCAGTACAAAAGGCCTTCAAAAACACAACACGATGCCAAGTCATACAAAGAACAAGCATTTCGTTAAACACTGCTTCGACGTTGGCCCAGTAATGGGGGAACGTGCTGGGGGATTGCTTAGGAGCAATGCATCTGACTCTCAACCAACGCTGGTTGTTCGGCCACTGAGTTACTGGCCCTTATGCTCAATGGTCAAGCAAAAGCGATGACGTTAAAGCAAATTTCAGGCTTTCGCTAGCCTCGGATTATTGTACTCGAAATGATGCAGACAAAATTCATGGTCCAAAGTGTTTTTTTCAGCAAAGTTCTTATATGTGCATGTGCACAGCTGCATCAACCCATACGTTTCCTATGATCTTCACGATGAACGTTATTGTAAAGCTTTTTTACAATTAACTGCTTTTTCACCTGAAAAGGGGCAGGCTTCAAGACAAAAATATTGATTTGGAAATACTACGTAGAAGGACATCGACAGGATTTTCAGACGCGAAGCAATTTTGTGTAGTTTTGTAGCGACGCATATTTCAGCGTGGCCACCACCTCCTCACTTTCCGAAAGCTTACAGATGTGGGTGAAGCATCACCTGGGAATTTCCCGAAAACGAAAAACTGCCCACATAATTCATTATATACAGTGCAACACAACGTTAGCATTTTATTGCGTTTTGACAATTGCGTTCTTGTTGAGCTGAAAGCATTTTGTGTGAACGCGTGTTATCAAACAATAGAAAGTCTGCATTTAGCATGAAAGAGCCCTGATTCAGGAGCACGCTGCTTCAATCACAAAATGATGGAAGGCCGGTACCACACTCACAGAAGACACGAAAATTCAGTGCACAGCACAAGCACAAAACACATAGGTTTAATCCCGTTCGATATCACTAGACCAGGGTTTTTTTCAAGGCGTTTTAAGGACCCGATTCGGGTCCCTAGAATTTCAAATCGGGTACCTAGAATCACAGACTATTATCATCGTGTCCCTAAAATCAGAGAAAATCGGGTCCCTACGGATCCATATCGGCTATCTAACATTTTCCTTAAAAAAACCCTGCACTAGACCCACTTGAGTTGTTGTGTGCATTGAACAGTGTTTCTGGCTCTCGGGTGACAAATACTTGGATTTACTGGATTACGAAAGGCAAGCGAGGGACCCTGTTAACGTCAGCAGAATAAAAGTTTGATCTCCGCAAAAACAATGTATATCTACTTGGGAGAAAAAACATGCACTGCATGAAATTAGCGGTAGCTGTTTTTTGGTGTGAAAGTGCTTCTGTCGACAAGTGGAAGACACTTAAAGCACGTTTTCACCATTCTCTAAACCGAAAAAAAACTTTCAAACGCATTTTGGTCTGCGAATAAAACTCTGGCTATTAACTCTCATTAGCAACGAGCATCAACAAGACTGCTACTTTACCAATTATCAGTAACTTGTATGCCAGGAGTACTTGACCAAAAGCAAGCAATTGGATCGATGTATCTTTCTTGGTGCAAGTAATCTTTCGCAAATTCGAAAGGGAACCATATGTGCAATGGTTCAAATAAGTATGTATCGCAACTGGATTTGATAGGAGGCTACAAAGACAGAGGCTCACCCAGCTAAGTGATCACTGAGCTAAAAAAGTAATCTCCCAATGCATGAAGCAAACCAAATATAAACCTTTTTTGCTGTGCATTCACACGTTCGACAAGACCGATTGAAATGCGAAATAAACAAATTTCAGGCAATACACATAAAAAGCAGCATAAAATATAAAACAAAACCTACCTAGTGGTTCAAAGCCAAGTCCTTAAAAAACAGTTAATTGCTGTTTGTTAAATCCAGCTCATTGGAATTTGAAATGTTTTTTGGAACTTTTTTAAAAAAATACCACGCCAAAACTTCTGTTGGCAAGATTGATTTTTAATTATTAGGGTCAATAATGCACGATGTGGACTTGCAGTTTGTAGTCCACTTCGTTTCTCATAGTCACATAATACATCTACAATTCAGCGGCAGATTTTTTTACACATTTTTAACCAAATCAGAAATAAAAAGTGGCCTTAGATTTATCACGTAACAATTTTCGCTGCAAAAATCAACTGCCTCGAGAAACGCGCGTTGATGGACTGCTACACAGCGTAGTTTATGGGCTCCCAACATGGGGCACATGTACCCCCACAGGGGTACATTTGCTTATCTGAAGGCGTACATTTAAGGTTACACATGTTATTTGTTTCCAAATATTCTAAAACATAAACGCTCTATTAAAATTTCAGTGACTTTTTGTTATTTTACTCAGCCTTTTTTGCCATACGAAATTTTAGGGGAACATGCACATTCATCGAAATGTTGAAGGGGTACTTGGTCAGAGAAAGGTTGGGAACATCTGGGCGTAGGAGGACCTATGTGAAGAAGACAACTTGCCAGTCAACGTTTATTTTGGATATGTCGATCATGACGTTGACCTATAAACAAAGCGATTGGTGCGGTTTTCGGCAGATAGCCGAATGAAACCAGCGGTTTATTTTCGAAGCGACGTTGTTTTCGTTCTCCAGACAAAATTTTCAATTGAAAAAAGAAAACAAAAGTTTGTAGCGCAACCATTCGCAGAAGCCAAAAGAATTTAAGTTGTCGCGGCATGGTTGCGATTTGTGCAGGATTTCCCAGCTATAAATTAGTTCGTGTGACACACAGGCCTGGAGCCAGGTTTTAAGGTTATTGGGAAATAAATTCTTAGAAAGGGAAGATTTCGGTTTTTATTAGATGTTTAAAACAAATTTGTCGGGTGGAATAAAATTTGGGGCCACTGTCCATGATCGCCTCCCGTAGCTACGAGCCTGGTGACACGAATGGACAAATGTTGCCATAGCAACCTATAAGAGCCATCCTAAATGCTTTGTGTTTTTCATGCACACTTATTAATGGCCTCATAAGTCCGAGATGCTGTCTCTCACTCACAAACAAACAAACATAGCTATATTGCTATTATGTTATTGCAGTTCTTATTTCGTTAAGTCAAATCAAGTTTATCTCAAGGGTTGTCCAACGCTCCATGGTCCAAATTCGTGCGTGCGTTTAAGGTTTCATTTTTTTTAATTATTCCTTAAGTGCATCACTTTTGGTTTCGTAAATGGTTTCGGGAGGACGTTCCTTGATCAGAAAGAGTTAACGAAACTGTGAAGTTTTACATCTTTACTTCTGGCACAAGCATCAGTCTGTGGTCACTATACATAAACTGAACTTTGGTCAAAATATTGCCGTAAAGGTGACGTTGGAACAGATACCCTTAGATAAGATCGCTAACGTTAGCGAGGATGCACAATCAAGCGCTGCAAATAAAACAAACAAAGCCACAAAACAAATTTTGCACCAGAATTTTATTCATTTTTGCTTGATCCAGTGGAACAGCTGCAAGACATTTCTTGCATTTAATGGAAAATGATTCAGTCCGTCTCTGTGCGTAACCTGTCCATTATAAATGATCGGCGCTCTGGAAGGACCTTTAATTAACTCGACAGAACCCGCCCGCATCTTCAAAATTCAGTGATTCTGCTGTAATCACCACTTGCGAAAACCTTCGCTGTCGCCATTAGGTGCACGAACGTGATCGCTGCTCGGAAAAGGAGAGTAGACGACGTTCTAAAATGATTTACTGGCTTCGTCCGTGCTCCTGCTTCGTTCCACTTGCAACCGGGGCTTATTTCTAAATGAGGCATTCTTTTCGGTGATTACGAGCAATGCACCTCACCAGGATTTCTTGAGTGAAACACTTGCGTCTGAAGCAATAGGTGTTTTGGAACTTAAGTTTAACGCGGGTCTTATTTTTTCAACGTACATCTGTGCTAGCAACAAAAATTTCACTCTTGTTTTTCTTAGGACTTGTAGTGCAGAAAGACCACTTTGCATTTGTGAAGAGCAAGCTTGTAGTTTGTTTTCAAAGGAGTTTGTGAAAGTCTTACAAGACGTACGTTGTTGCACAAAACGCTTTACACAAATAAAAATGCCTCCTTTCCTTACTTTCCAAACTATACTCACCAAAACAGCGACTACCTGCTACAACATGAGTGTTGGCAAGAGAAAGTAACCCAAAATATTTCTGAATTTGTAGCAACTACACAAACACACAGTATGTAACTGAAGGAGGAGACGCAAATGCACAGGTTAAAATCGAAACGGAACAAATATGAAGAACCTTTCTAACCTTAGCACAGCTAAGGCATGGGTCACTAAACTGATGAAATCGCTGCAGCAAGGCTCAAAATCCTCTCATGACAGCTTTAGCCATATCAATCACTCTTTGTTGCAAGACTATCTTGTCATTAATTTCTACAAATTATCGTCGCTATTGAGATCGGTAGGCTGTAAAACTCTTTCCCAGCATTCGTGTGGAATTTATTGAGCTTTAACTCTCGTAGGAACCGTATTTTTCGCAGCATAAAAATTGGACTGAATGGATTAATAAACAAGCCAGGCAAATCGCTAGCCAAACTATTAGCCAAGGAGAAAGCTTCAAAACGATAACAATACTGTTCAGTTTAATGCAATCCAAACAACAGCTCTCTATAGTGTGGTTTAGGGCTGAAAGGACGTATCTAACGATGAATAAAGCGAAGTACTTTCAGGCAATTACTTGACCACAAGATCCGCATACCGTACGCCAGCGTTTGAACGTATTTACTCCAGTTTCACTTTAGAAAAAGCGCTTCATCTCTGACGACCTGGAGCATTACACCTTGGCAAGAATCGAACCAGTCCTTGCTCAAGAAGACCATGCAAAACTATCAATTGGATTTCTGGCAGTCACGCCAGGTTGAAATTGGCTCAAAGTGTCTTATCAACATCTTGCTAATTTGGTTGCTTTTGCGCGTTTGTATACGACAATTGGACCAAGGCGTATGCAAGGAACGCGAAAAATGGCCGTGAGGACAAGTTTTTTACTGTACATCTTGGATGAAGTTTTCGTATAAGGAAGTACAAAAGACAAGATGCTTGCACATTTCATAACATGGTAAATTCTTTCCCGATGCACGTATCTCGCAGACAAGAAGCATGTCAAGCTTCACTTCCCTCTGCAAAACACTCCTACTTTATAAACGCTTTTTTGCGCACATACCGCCTCAAATTTGAAAAAAATGTTTTGAGAGAGAATTTAAACAAACATCATGTCAAGCTCGTGAACGCGTTGACTATAATACAGAAAATAGTTGCATCAGTGAGGGTTTGGCATTAACAAAAAAACAAGCAAATGCTCACGAGGTGGATCCACTTGACATAAGAACGTTGCAGGTTGATCTCCAGGAAACGTTTTCGGACCGAGGTATGTCACCTGTATGGCCTTGGCCAAGGCAACTGCAATACAAGTTAGATGTTCATTTGCCACAAGTCCGAGAGCAAGAATTCCGAGGGAAACCCTGAAGAGCTCACGAGCGGCTTGTATTGGACTTGCTGTGGATAGCCACATACATAATCGTTTCTCAAGACTTCTATTTTGTCCACAATAAACCAAATAAACGATTGAAAGTATTTTTGAAACCTGTATCTCCCATTGGAGTTAAATATTCTGATTACGATATTTTTAAAGAGAAACACTGATTAACACCTTTTACGGTTTATTAACCCCGTTTGTGACTCGCTAGGAAACAGGGTTATGTGTCATCGACAAACGTCCATCTTTATGACGCGTGTGGCTACTATGGACTACGCTGCAGGCAGCATAGAAAATGACAAACTTAGTGAAAGAAGCAATTCTTACTCATGGAAAATAACCTATTGTAGAAATAATAACTAAAAGATACAGTAGTCTGATCTTTCTTATCCTGAAACTGAATCCATTTCATTTTTAGCAGCAGTTTTTATTTTAACTTTTTTCGCTGATGTTGATTATCTAAACTTTCACACTTTGGCCGAAAAATTTAAATGTTTCCAGCCATCATTAAAATTGAAGATAGATTTGAAGTTTCAAATTATAATTTTTTCAGTTTTCAATTTGTACCAAACATGCTTCTTCAACTGTCATCTAACTCAGAGGTGGCCCTCTGTGACCGCTTGCTACCCGATGTACAATGCTGGTGACAATCATTGCTGAACCATGAAATATTTATTGCACTATCAAAATGTATTCAGGTCGCCAAATCTCTTTCTTTTTGCAATTTATTCAGTGTCGTCATATGCATCAAAATAAGGAATGCTACTTTGTGGAATAAAACAGATATCAGACGTACAAGTTATCCTGCTAACGCAATGTTAACGAGATTTTCCACTGTGTTTATGCAAAAAAAAAAAACTTTGCGTAACTATTCGCATTAAAAAAACGACGAAGACATTTTAGCTAGTTAGATAAAGCGATTTCATTAGGACTAATAATATGAAGAGTCAAGGTCAATAACGTAAAAACGTAGAACAAAGTAGAATTAGGAAGACTTGTTATGTTTTCACCATGCAAGTAGCACTTTCTCATGTCATTGCTATTTAAAAAATCTATGAGACTTGCTACCGCCGTGCTCTCCACCCCATCTGGTGTCCAAGTAAATATGGGCCATTCGCTAAGGGTACAAAAACGGGTTTAGACCCCACAAGCTAAGGGTACACTGGCGGTTTTAGCACCAGCGCACAATTAAGCCCACCCTGAAACTCAAGCTCTAGTCTCTAAAATAAAGCCATTTAATACATTGCATACTACAAAGCCACCCAAAAAAACGCGAAAAAAAACTCCAGTAACGTTTGTCTGGTGACCAGCCTGAGTCAACGTTTGCAAGATTTCTTTGCATTTCCATCGTATTTAAGAATGGAACAACTTTAAGGAATGGCATGTCAGTTTACGCATGTAGATAGACCTTTTATTTCCACTAAACCTTGGTGGTGTAATAAAAAATGCAATATCTGTGATTTATTTTATTTTTCCTTAGCTAATGAAGAAAATATACAAAACCTAGAATTTTAAAAAATATTCCAGAAACTGGCCTTAAAGTTCAAGCAGACTGTAAGTAAAAGTATTTGCTAGGACTGCAAATTTATACCATGACAGCTCCAGCCGACTTGACATCAGGTTATTGTGGTTTCAATAAAAACTCCAGCAGTCATGACTAAGCCCTTTAAAAATTAGTGCGCCCGATAAGAAAGGAGCAGTTTCCGGTTCAAAACTTAGGAAAACAACACGTTCGTTTCAGCTGATTTGTACAGGATATTTTCTTCCACGGTTTTAAGAAAACCGTGTGGACCCGTTTGCACGCTTAGTAAAATCACCTCAAATGCCATCCCCAAATATCCATACAATAAGAACACAGTTCATAAGTTGTCTAAATCTTGTCGTTTTTACGACACAAACCACAAAGCGGTATTTGCTCGAAATTGCTACCTTAGGTAAACGCAATACGTTTAACCGTTTCGTTATAGCTTATTGATGCAACCTACTCGATTAGATAAAGAACAAAAGCAGAACAGCAGCGACACATATCACATACAAGCAGTCGCTGTAAATTAAAAAGCATCAAAACAGACATATCCATACCACACAATATGAATCCAAGGAGTTGTGCCGTTCTTGCCATCGTCATCCACATTCCCTTCTCTCGTTGCCGTTTTACTCCTTCGAAGTAGATCCGCCTAGCTCAGTGCAGTCAGTACTAGAAACCACGCTTACGAGAGTCTTACCGTTGTGTCACCCAATACCCTAAGCAAACTGTGAAAAGGAAAGCCACGCTTCGGTTACTATCAATTCACTGCCTGAGATAAAAAAAAATAGGCACAGGCGACACTCGGCATCGAGCCGCTAAAGTTTGCAGTCGACGTTTTTTCGTTAAGACAAGAGTTTTTTCGCTCAAGCGGCTCTTCACGCCTCGCTGATCATCTAACCATATACGGACGATAGGAACGCCCGAAAGCTCTTGCGGACAATTGCAAAAACAACGCGCCATTATTATTACCATTGTTTTGTTGAAACGAAGAGTGCTAGTGTACGAAAGAGAGCGGTATTTGTAAAACTATTGACAAGGTGTTGCGGCGGAATGTAGGCTGGAACGAGGGTCTTTCGGGCAACAATGGAATTTGCCCTGATATTAAAGAGAAAGCAAAAGCAGACCAGGACGTAATCTTTCTAAAGAACTAAGTATCCAGCAATTATCTCATACACACCATTCGCAACGGAAAATCAACACAATGATGATTTGACTTTCTCTACTGCTGCGTCTACTGCACACAAAAGTATCCTATTCCAGACGTAGGGCGCAGGTGCTAAAACTAATTATTAACTGCCCCCTTGCAAACAGGTAGTAAACTGCCAGATAAATGCAATCAGCGTGATGAAAATGTTAAACAGATCTTAATAGCAGCACGCAGAAGTTCGACTGCTTCTGTTCTGATGATATCAAGAGTCAAATGGAATCAAGAAAAACGTTCGAAACACAAAACAAAGACTTTACTGTGCTTCACGTCTCATAATGCCTGCGTAGTTATCAATTCCCACTGACATTTACAAGCAAGTACTGTTGCCAAAACAAATCAGTGCTATAGGGCAGAGAGCGCGTCAATTCTCTCAAACAGTCTTTTTCGCTTGGGAAACTGTTTTTGGGGAACTGATGCACGCCCTTCAAATTTTCAATTCCCGGCACCAGTTTAAAAGAAACAAAGCCTTAAATGGCGTGAAGAGTGAATTCAAATTAGTGTAACTTTAGTGTAAATATGTATTTATAGAACTTAGAACCCATTTTTTAAACAGGTTTGACTGGCCAGATGAAGAATGCAAGATTATAGAGCCATGTACGAACATCAGGGTAAATGAATTTTGCTAAAACCTTGTTCTTGAGTGTCCCAATGCCTTTTATACTGACGCTTAGCGTGGAAAAGGATAACAAGACAGATTTTAACTTAGTCAAAACCTGTCTTTAGAATAACAACCAAAATGAAGGTGTTGGCCTATGGCAAACTCACCAACTTTAATTGCATGTTTCAAACAAAAACACAAAACTATCTATCAAAAATATACTTGCGAAATATCTTGCATGATTGCAAGTGTTCCTAAACAGTTAACATCACCTGGCTATAGTTGTGATTTGAGCACGAAAAGTAATTCATACCTTGTCCGACAAGTATCTAGCAACGCTTATAGTGGCAGGTTGCACAATGTTTCTGCACTGCTGAAAGTTAATAAAGGTAGCAATAACCTTACGACGAATTCTTCCTCTGCGTTGTAAAATGCTAATAAATGCACCGTACATCTATGTGTCCCTCAAACCACATTCTGTTGTCTTGGATCCAAACTAATTCAACATGTTTCAATGCCAAGTATCCATGGTAAACGTACCCTGTGCTGGCTTTTGACACAGTCTCAGCAGCGGTGGCTAATTTTTGCGCAGCTTACAAAAAAACTTTTAAAGTACCCGTGACTATGCCGCTATGCTTGCAGAAGACTACCCTGAAGAAGGTCATCGCCTAGTAACTGCGTGTGCGTGTGAACACTCCGTAAAAACAGGCAAGGTTCACGTTTCCCTGTTCAGCCAACTTAAGCTGATTAAAAGCTCTTGAAAATGAACCCTCGTGACGTCTGCCTTAATGACAGGTTGAAATTAACTATGCAGAAAGAAGATTGCTGTGATCGGCCAACGCTACGTCGAAAGACACAAAAAAGAGAACAACTCCGAAGTTTTATCGCTGTCAAATGCCGCTATGGCAAAGCCAGAACTCTTGGAATATGCATGACTGTGACGCATGCACGCTGCAACCAATAACAATGTGGATTAGGACGATTCAGAAGTAGAACCAGAGATTGCATGCCACTGACTGCTCCAGCGACTAAAGCGGTTGGGTTTTTGAGTTAGTTTTACAACAAATTTTCAGAACGTTACCGTTTTGCAGTGAAATCAAACTTCGGATTTATTTATCAGACAATTACAGTTGACAAACGCTTTTATATTGCTACGTTTAAATTTATGCCCGCATTATTCGTGCTTTACATACAAACGAAGAAACTCTCTTGATCTTTGAATTTTGAGAAATTTGCAACAAACTTCATAAAAGCCGAAATCGTGGGAACCGCTTTTACCAAACCTGACGTGTGTACTGATCATCCTTTTCTCGGCGTATCTTTAGATAGACAATGGTGTCCACTGATCTGCCCAGAAATAGTTTTTAAACTTCCCTGTGGAGAATGCCACATCTGCTAAAATGGTGACCACACGATCTCAACAAAAACATCTTGGCCAAAACGTTTTTCTACGTATAATGCACCCTGTACAGCAAGACTATATCTTTCTCCGTTTTCATTGTCCTGTTTTGGAACGAACCACTAAATACGCTCATATTTGCAGCGAACTTACCGGTGACACAATTATTTTACCCAACTTCTCCTACAGAGTTAGTACTGCCCATTCCAGGACCATAGCTATTTCCTAACATATACATGTTAGGAAATCCTGAGCTGCAGTTTTTTCGGTGCGCGGGTCCATGGCCTTCGGCGTACGCCGGGCCATTTTCACGGAACTTTCACGAGTCATTGCTTTCGACCTCGTGGTACACAGTTTGCACATCACCGCTGCAGGACTGCAGCTCAAGATTTGCGCTTCTAGAACAGCAGCAGCGGTAGTTTTGCAGCAAGATAAAAGATCGATGGCTGAACGTTCGCTTGTTGGCGCAGTTCACAAAACGAGGGAACTACTCCACACATCGCACGTAAAGCACTAATCAACTTTAGCGCAATGTACATGTCCAGCAGAGCGCAACCGCCCACGGATGGAACGGCCCTTGGCTAGGTTGTGGTCTACATTACTGTGCAGTAACGCAACATATGGCTTTCATATGTTTTCGAACGTAACCACACAAAGAAAGGTTTCAGCTGGGCATCGTGAAATTCAAAGCAGTGCACACGATTCCATTTATCGCTTCTCTTTTCGCAATTACAACAAAGTTAGCTACATCCAATAAAATGTTTCGTTTCCAACGATTTTCCGTTTCTCCGTTTTCGGAACGTCAACATTTTATTTGCGATGAATCGTCATGAAATCTTGCTTTGTGATAGCAACTGACCTAACACCTAAGAAACACGTATTTGCGGGCAACTGTCGCAAAAGAGAGGCGCAATCCTGCTGTTGAACAAAAAAACGCAAAAACCCGAAAATCGCGTCAATCGAACTTGGCAAAAAACGGGCAAGTGTAAAGCAACAAAAATCATACTAAGCCGTTGCACTGCTTCCCACGCTGCCTGCCGCCACCGAACCGATGGTCACTTTACCTGTATTACCTCGCTGCGCATCATCGTTACCTTGGTGGCGCTGCGGTAAGCCACCTCTGCCCTAACATAAACGAAGCGCAGGATTTTTCAAAGAAACGATGGTTTATGGTAGAGACAGTCACCTGTGTGCTCTTGCAGGATGGCAGATGTGAGGTCGGGTCAGTGACGTCAACGAGCGTAATGTCAGCGCAACGCAATCGTTGAAGCGCGAACTGTTGACAGCGATTGAAAGGGGTAAGCGCTGTAGGGCTGAAGCTTGAACAACTACTGAACGTGCTTGTAGAAATGAAGGCTAAACAGACTTGGTGAATACAAATGTTTACGCAAGAGGTGTTAAGGTCACACCGCTGATATAAGCTAAAGCACAACTAAAAATTGTTTTGAAGCCCTTAAAATTTTGTAATATATTTTGAATTTGTTCTATTCACAGAACGAATCACTTCAGAATTCACACATAGGTCGAATTTCTCTTAAGCGTAAAAATTAAAACTCTTCAGTATGCTCAATACAAATTTTCACGTTTTTTGATGGCGGTTTTGTTTATTAGGTTCATATCTGTAACACGACGTCATGACAAGTCACGCCTCCATGGTGATAGTCTGAGGAAAATAACAACATGGCTGATAAATTACTGTAAAATCTAGTTAGCGTGCTCTGAAAAGATTTTCACTTGATTTCGCATGTGCATGCAAAAAACGTTTTTTTTTTCAGTTTAATTAAATGGCTTCTAAAGCCAATACGAAACTTTCGGAACTGTATTGGAGCAACCTTTAAAGACTTGAATCAAACTTAACAAAACATCCCAGAACAAGAAGGCGTATCACATTGGAGTTGTGCAGATCATTTACCAGTGACTTCACAAAATCAGATTGACAAATTCTGCTCATTTTGCCAGATAAAAACACTGAAACTACGTTCGATTAAAGGCTAAAACAGCACTTTTTCAGTTAAACGCACATGCCATATTAAGTTAGAGCAAGCCTATGTTGTTTGACAAGCACAATATTTTGTACTCCAGTTACTTTCAAAGTTAGATGATGGTAAACTTATCATACAGCACACCTTACATTGGGTTAGAACTACGGACTGAACAACACCAAAAGATGGTCAAGGACTGTGCGTAATTGAATCTTCTCTTCTGACATTGTTTATGGCGAATAGTCTGTGGGCGGAACGGCTTGGAGCGTAAAATTTCGCAACCTTTGCCTCGCTGAAATTAAATAACCAGTTATAGCTGGTTTTAGCCCTCGAGGCCAAAGCGAAACCTCCTTCATAATACGACAGTGCACATGTAGCATAAACTGAATCACTGACGCGTGACGCTGATTCAGAGGTTTCATTAAAATGCACCTGATCTAACGTTCGTTTCTAAGTCGTAAACAGGCAGTGAAATAAAGGCAGTTTCTTTGCCAGCGGAACGAATAACCAGCAGCCACTGTAAATTTGCTGCGTTTGTGCTTAAACCAACTGATGACACAATGCAGTTGTAGGACATGCCGACACAGCAATTATTGAAGCTACGATTAATCCAGATCCAGCCACCTGCTCTCCACCACGAGCTATCAGTGGAACAAAACCAAACTCAACGTATCAAGAAAAAGTTCGATTAAATACGACGTTTTACGCAACACAGGAACCTCTGGCAAAACAACCTCAGCAGGTTAAGCGTAAAACACGAACTTTCACTCCTTATAAACTGGCCTTGCAGCAATGAGGTGGTTGAATTTGAAAACTTGCCAACAAATTTTAAGACAAATAGGGAGTTTTATTTCTAGATGACGGTACCAGATCCCAAGTTCTTGAGAAGAACGTTCGGCGCTTTTCGTCGACGAATTTTGATTGTTCCGTCGCGCCTGTTTGCAGTCGTTTGATGTTGCTTTTCATAATAAGATCGAACTGAGGTGTTTCAAACCCACAAGTCGACGTTTCCCCAACTTACGTTTAGATACTTGGCAATAGCTTTTCGTAAGCTGGTATCAGCACATACCACCTGCATGGACCAAATGGTTTATTACGCTCTTACCAAAATAAAAGTTTTTACATCAAAACTTGTTCAATTGCGTTGAATTAAGCGATATATCTCTCAGCGTAAATGAGCATCGACATTTGCATAAAAACAGAACCAAGCTATCCGATATACTTCAAGCACCCGAGCTGACAAGCCGCACCAAAACGCAACTTCATTAAAAAGCGAACCCTGTCGCGAACAAATACAAAATTCAGAAAATATTGGTAACAACTAGTTGGTGCCAAGGGCACGCAAAACGTCATCGCAGTGCTTTGCCTCGATTCCATCCAGACACACCTGACATAGAGAGGAGCTGTACGTCCATTTCTCACCTCTTCAGCAACACGCGACAAATACAAATTCGCGGTGGCCTAAAAGTATTCGACTGGTCGTCGGCGGTCAACCCCAAAAGGCTGATTTCACTCCCAGTCCCACGCTTTCTACTGTCACTGAGCACCACGAATGGAAAAATTCAGTCGTCGATCATAACTTGCACGGTTTACAAGCAAAAGGCGTTTGCTTGAGTCACAAACAGCTTGCTCTTTGTGCGGAAATAGGCAGTCGCTTTTGCGAACAAAGAGATTCACCCACCTTAACGCTAGACTTTCCTTTCACCGGTACCGCGCACCCTATAGTCATTCGAAATTTCTCATCCAATTAATGCTTTTGTCTGTACAGTGTATCTATAGCAACCTGCCACGTAGTGGTCGCCTGCCAGTAACGCAGCCGAACTGTATCAACGAACGACAGGACTTCGTAGACGATTGTTTTTACAACGGGGTTTAACATCACTTTGCAGCCACTATCGAACCGCGAACTACCAGATCGACACTTTAATGGCGCAGCAGACATTGCGGGAACCTCGCGTGCACCCTTACAAAATAAGCGTGAAACGAATTGGATACGAAGTATTTCACATACATACATTGGATGTACATTGGACACGAAGTATTTCAGTTGGTGCATGTGTGTACAAAGTGAAATGTACGCACTGCTTATGGCAGATTCGCTGGCAAAAGAATGAGGCTGAAAGCTACTGAGGATTACGTTCCGCTGAATTGCTTATATTTTAACAGCCGATTGACACTAGTCCTTGGATTTGGGCTACAAATTAACCGGAAAGTGGAAAAATGATTCTAGTTCACTTTACATGAAGCAATCATCGCAAAGCCTTGCGCAAAGCAAATGCGGAAGTGAAACCTTCACGTAACAACGAACCGCGTGATTCCAGATCTCTATCCACATTGTGACGGCATCACACAATTGTATTAACCTTCTACAATCGACCCACTCGAAATGCCTTAACATTTTTCACGAGCTACTATGTAAGGCAGCAGCTCTTTGTGCGAGCAGGCCAACGAAAGTGAATATAGCTTTGGAACACCACACCTCTTTCAGTAACTGTTTACCTACGCAACTGCCAGCGGTTAGAAGAATCGAAAAAAGTATTGTTACTTTGTTACGTCACATACCACGCACGTTTGAGTGTGGCAAGAGCAGAAATCCCAAACAAAACTATATAATAAAGGCAATGGCTTTGTCTTCACCTGTGATTGAATAATAGGTCACTTGTTCGCGCTGATGAATAAAACTCTCGTTTCAGCTGAACAACGACATGATTTAATACATGGTGAATGATCGTTGCGAGCAGAATTGGATATGCTGTATGCGCTGTGGCGCAAGCGTAGTTTTTGTTGGATTGCGACATAGCAACACGCAACCGTGTTTTTTGGGGGCAGTGACGTAAATGAGGGGCCAGTGACGTAAATGTGGGGGCAGTGACGTGAATGACAGCTACGGCCGGGTCGGGATGCATAAATAAACTGAACTGAATCGTTATTTTTTGTCGGTCAAATCGATCGGCACTGTGTGCAAGGGGTTGAGCGCCTCGATCGTCAACCTGTTTTCAAACTGCTACCAAACATTCTCTTTCTTTGTCATCAGTACAACCGTGAGTTATCAAGCATGAAACAGCGGAAAGGTTAGTGGGTAGCAAATGTGCAGTGTTTCACTCAGTTCTCCACGCTGCCTTGCTTTGCTTCTTCACGTAAATTATATTTTTCACAAAACTTTCGTTACAGCAGTTGGATCGCACAAACAAATCAAAAGTTTAGAAACTACGCGCAGAGTTAAATCGAAATTTATTGCGTTGACAAAAATCAACGTCTCCTTTAGTGTAGAGAAAACTAAATGCCACAGTTTTAACTAGGTATCAACATGGCAAGCTTCTCTCTTCCGCGTTCTTGATGCTGCGCAATATTTTAAGCTTTCAATTGAATATCTCCGACCCGGTGTGGATTTCTGACATTGTAGATAAGTTGTATCAATTCGCAAGGTAAATGACAAGAATAATTTGCCCAAGTGTTGTGTCAGTAGTCTGTAGCACATCTATTGGAAAATGTTAGTTGTGGACCGTAGTTTAAGTTATAAATAGTCTTGATGCTGAAAATGGTTGGCCTACATCTGTTATCTTTCAAACTGGAAATGTTGTTAAATTTACAACTCCGACGTGGTATTTACCCCACGTATCTTTCGCTATCTGATCACTAGGATGATTTATATTTCATTCATCCAGTTCGTATCTTTCAGCATTCTCTAGTTTCGTCTAACTAAGACAAGCAAACCAATCAAAGGCAACATCTCACAAAGTCCGTCCAACACTGTATGCTGTTTTCCATTTTGTTGAAAAAATCGAAAGACTGCGAGGGATTAAGAAACGTGTTCAAGAGCTAAGCTGAACTGATCAATAAATAGGCTTCAAATACAAAGCAGTTCATCTTATGCAAAACAAACCATCGGCGTGTGCCGACAGGCGATAAGCGACAACGGCACAGTGCAGTAAAATTGGAAGGCTACCTTTTTCTAAGGAAAAAGATTGCTTGAATCAAAAGCGGATGAAAATGCCGATTGTTTCTAACCACAACGTCACAGTGATAACAGAGAGCAAAAGAAACAAATCTCGACAAGGCTTGCTCATTCACTTTGCAGTTACCTTTGCTGCACATAACACGGTGAATGTCTAGTAGTGTATAAAGAGGAGTTTCACTCTGGTTTCTTGTCTGTCGAAAAGCGCGTACGCATAAGAGAGAAACATGAATTGCTGAATTCAATGCATTATAACTAATATCCTTAGGTCCTCTCACCGAAACACTGATACCCTCAGCTGTTTTCCTTTCTTTTGCTCAAAAGTTGACAAACTGGGCTATGCTAAGCCAAAGTAATCACAAGGAAATACAGTACCTTGTTCAGTTTTTGACAAAGAAAATTAATGGAAACATTGGATGAATTTCACAGTAGAATGCGAGTTAATTCAAGAGCACAAAAAATATACATAATGAAATTGCTCGGTTTGAACAACCACCTATGTTTGCAAGCAAATAATGTAATTCGTTAAGTGCATATATAATAGTAGCAGGTAATTACCAGTTATTGTTCCACATAATTCCAAAACACAGCAACACTGATGTCATATAACTACTGGCTGTTGATGTAAACCTTTTGTATGGCACTGCCATGCCTCTCAGTTGCTCTCATATCTGTTATTGCTTTACAAATTTCAGTCGATTTTTCGAAGTTTCCAAACTTGAGCATGACGTAATGGCAAGGAACTTTGCTTTAATAGAATAATTTACCTGAAGAAAGTCATTGCGTCTTACACAAAAGACGTAATAACCTTCATGGTTTGATGGATGACACGGCAGACGCAACGCGATGACGCAGCACGTAAAATTTGGCACTGACGAAACTTCAGTAAACCTCCTGTGATACCAAAATAGGTAACATCAACCGATTGGTACGCCTAACGAGAGTTTCTCCTTTAGATTTTCTGGCCGAAAGTTGGATAATTAATCCAACACCCGTTTTGATGGTTTAACGCAGGGGTTCTCAACCTTTGTCTGACCATGTACCCCTTCAACATTTCGACACATGAGCATGTACCCTTAAAATATCTTATGACAAAAAGGCTTGGTAAAATAACAAAATTCCATTGAATTTTAAAGAGAACGTTTATATTTTAGAATATTTGGAAATTATCAATGTATAAATATATTTTTCTTTTGTATTGCTAACCTCAAACGTACCCTTTCAGATAGGCAAATGTATTCCTTGGGGTTTACGTAACCCAGGTTGGGAACCCCTGGTTTAACGTATAAAAATTTTTTCCGTTGTTCGGTGAACCGAAACAATAGAATCCGTAGTTAGCTGAGTTTAGAAATTCCTATAAACACTCTTCATTCAACAAATATTCAGGCAATCCGCTCAAAAAAAACTTTTCTGTGCTAGAATCTCACCTCACTTGCTCCGGCCTAGAAACCACGTATTAGTGACGCGCATTTGTCTTCATGTAGCGATGTCTTTACGCGAAAGCATGACTCATAAAACAACTGCGTTCGTTCATACAACGTGCTTGAGCAACTCCATAGCTGCAGGCTACTTTAGTCTTGTGTTTACAGCATTTGGTTGAAATGGACCTGGCTGGTGCAGCTTCGAATGTCCAGCCGGTTTGACTGGTATCACTTTCCCAAGTCTGCTAGCTCCTCAAAACGTTTTTAAATGCAGCTGCGTGAGTGGTCCCAGTGAACATGTAAGACAACATACTCCCCAGATGCAGAGTAATATTCACAAGACTCATGGACGGGGTCTTTTTATTGAGATACTTCATTGGAGCTGAGAAATAGCTTATATAAAAAGACGAAATCAAAGCTGTTACAGAAATTACTCACATTTGACAATAAGCAGTTGTACTAAGCGGGATGTTTCCATCTTGAGGTCTATGCAATCCCGTCGCCACGGGGGGTTTTGGTGGGCTTAGCCCCCCCCAAACAAAGCACCAAGCCCCCCAAATTGAAATATGAAACACTATAGGTCAGTGTAATTTTTGTCAAATTTGAATGTCAAGCCCCCCCTGTGCGAACGTAAAGCCCCCCCGCATAAATAAAAAGTCCCCCTATTGACGACATTCTGGCGACGGTTCTGGATCTACGGACACTCAAGATGTAAATGTTTTATGAAGTCCGTGAATCTTTGCGTTTGTTCACATTAGTGGATGGAAACCTCTCGAATTTGAGGAGACAAACGTTTTTTGAAAACGTTTTTCATTTCTTGGGGTTTGTTCATAATTATCATCTTCATATGGTAAGGTTTCCATAATTTGCTGTTTCTACCAGTTGTTTCAATAAATGCTGCCTTTTATACGAACTTTTTGTTAAGATGTTTAAACATCAAACATAATAGTGGAGCATACGCATGGATTTTTTAATGCGGCACGTGAATAGAAAAACACTGGGAAACACAGCGTTAAACNCTGACATGTGACGTTTGCATTCCATTTCAGATTGTAAAACTCAGTATCAGCCGCTCATAAGCGCAGGGGTAAAAATCTGAGGGNGTACAGCGTTTTTTTCCGAAGAGGAATTCATGCCTAAAAATAGATGTTCAAAACATTTTAAAATTTTACATCTTTAAGTAATAAAAAGGCACATCTAATGCAATTATTACCCCATTAACACCGGACAGAGTCACATTGAAAATAATATTTACTTGCAATTTTGATACATTTATTTCCATCTTTAATTGATCTTTGCCTGAAAGCAAAATATTTGAGGGCTATATGCCTCTCTGAAACCCGCCGACTTCGAATATGCATCCGATTATAGAACACATCTTCGCAACTTCCTATAAAAGACATGATTACTACAGCAGCTAGACGACAGTGATGTTTGCGAACTCAGCACTAACGGTATTAGGTATTGAATGACTTTTCCGAGCTGCCTTAGAACTAGGGTGACTGCGGGCTTTCTCCATTGCAATCTGCTACACTTGACTGAAATCGAAATGTTTTTCTTATGTGTTTGCGATGACTGACAATTCGACGCTTGTTTCCTATAGGCCAATCAACTTTAAATAAAATTCGTCCCGTTATGTTTGTGTAAATCGTCAACACGCCACTGCAATGTTAACTGCAATCCGTTTGCAGTTACGCTTGTCGTCGAATGTTGAACTTTTAGGACAGTACATCATCCTGAACACAAGGCATCGTAAACTTCTACGGTACTGCTGCGTTATTGCGTTGTCTAAAACTCCCTGAAGACTTTACACTCAGCAGCACAGTTTTGTGGGGACAAGCCTAAGAACAAAGTGCGCTTTCCTATCACATGTGCACAGCCGAGACTGTCATGTTTCTTCCAAAATTCAAAACGGGTTACCAACTCATTGTAGTAAACGTGAACATAGGTTCAGCTAAACCGTCCTAGACAGTTGTAGATCTCTACACAACACAAAATCTCTCGGCAATGTCCCGCTGGTAAATCCAACTTTTCATTCTCCATGTTTCCCATTTCGGAAAGATAACGCGCCAGCCACTGACATGAGCATTAAGGATTTCATTGTCGTGTCCATCCTCTCCAAATGTTCATCAAGCAAGCGAGTCACAACCTTCGCGTTATTCATTTCCGAGCAGCTTACCACAGTCACCACAAATGCAAAGAAGTAGGCTATATAGGAAACCGAACAACGAAAAATGAAGGTAAGCTATAAACCACCAAAGGCGCAACAGTGCCTGAAAAAGGATCTGATAATAAAAGCACGGGGTATCGGGCACCTCACACCCCACGTGGTGAAGCTATTAGTAACTGTCGTCGCAGAAGCGTGTTGCAAGACGCTTTTGCCAACATCTTTCTGATTGCAGCGTTCTCATGCTATGCCCTTTGCCATAAACAAAGTTTAGACTTGCCTGCATGCTCGAGAGCTGTCTGACGTGGTTCTTTTATTCCTTGAAAACCTGCAAGTTGTCTCCACCTAAACATTAGAAGAAAATGCTACTCACTGTCTGGGATCGCCAGGGCATATCCGCCCAACCGAATCACGTGAACGCATGACATTAAAAGAAGCAGAAAATATGTTGAGAATTAAGAGCGGCGCCCGGGGCGATACAAGATGACGTGTTGTAAGGAGACGATTGGTTTCAACTCTGATCTGTCATGAAACCAGATAGCAAACCGTGATGAGCACGATGAAGTTCCTTAAGTCTTGCTTGTACAATTTATGGAGAATGCGGGCTTTACGATTTGTGCTAAAGTTGCTACAGTTCATTTTTATCTCCGAGAAAGGAATCACGTTGAAATCCCGGTGGAGAAAACAAGGCACGTCCCCCAAATTTGTTTTGGAAATAAGCACATAAGAGGTATAGGTTAGATACAACAAAAAGTTTATTGTAAAACAATTTTACATATATCTACCACCGTTTTGACACCTTTTCGGTAAAGCCAAATTGATCTCTCATGTCGAACTTGCCGAATAAAATTGTTGCTGCCCTACAATCTACTTTTACGTATCGTCACGTCCCAAGGCACCCTCGCTGTTTTGCTCAAACTTTGCCAAGTTCTTCAGTTCAACACAAATCTGACGTAGATTTAACCATGTCAAATTGGCCGCGATATTAGCCGAGCACTGGAAAGCACTGTTTGAACAACACAATTTCACCTCCAAGCACATGAGGCAGTCTTCTGCCGAAAGCTGACGTACGTAGACGGTAAGAAGCTACTGGCAGAAGTGGCAGCGTTTTGTAAGCTTCTCTCTTGCGTGGAAATGGCATTGTTCAGAAGCGTGCGGCTCGGTCTCTTTGGTCTTTCTGAGGTCTGAACTATGGCTATGAAATACTGTGAATCGTAACAGCCAAACAAACGCATTATGTTTCGGAATTTCTATCAAATTTTCTCTGAAAAATTATCACGCAGCATACCTGAACTTTGAGTTACTTTATCTGAATTACATTTGAGAAAATTTTGCAAATGCCAGAAAAACGCTCCGCGTCTGTGAAAGACAGAGATCGACCATGCAAGCTTTACTGATCAAAATACTGCCCACGATCATTTAAAACACCTTTATAACTTAGGTGGGTGCTACTGTTAAGCTTCGGTATTGCCGGTATGCCCTTGTAGAGTTTGACCTAACTTTGGCAAGCTGAAAACCTAGCAGCAACAGTCAAGCAGTTGCTTTTATTTGTATTTTTTAACTTGAAAACGAAGCCCTTCAGTTCAGTAATATCACTTGCCTCATGGTTAGTTCCGGCAGTTTGGAAGGCATTGTATGCCCACAAACGTCTTGGTCCACAAAATGTTTCACGAGATTTCGTAAATCATCCTGTCTTCCCTGTCTTCAAATATGTCCACCCAACACTCGATCGAATGTAAACGAGCATCTACTGAGACAGGCGCAGCCAGGGGGCCAAGCGTGCCACGCACTCCAAAAATTTCCAACATATCCTGTAGTTTTTTTGCTTTGAGAAGTGGTGTCCCAAAAAAATACTGTTGCTCACTTATAGTCAAAATATTTGCACAAAAAAGCGTTTTTGGTCTGGCTACGCTACTGCCTCCTTAGGTGCTCGTTTGTGCCATAAAAACTCATATCAGTTTGAAAAATTTTTTTAGAACGATTGTTAAACCTGCAGAAATTTTTATTCACTCAGAAAACTGATAACCAAAGAGTGAAACCGTTCAAACAATTTGAACAAAACTAAAGGGCAAAACCAAAACTCTTAGCCAGCAACCAAAAGTTGATACCGTTTCCTTGAAATCAGATGATCTTCCGAAATATCTTTCATCTGTGGACGTACGGTATTGTCAAATGTATGCTACACCTCGCAGAACCTACATAGAGCAATGAGATGCTGAAGCAAGCGGGAAGAGAGAAGAAGGGGGCTAAGGTTCGTAAGGCTTCTCCCAATAGTTAAAGACTTTTTGATATATCTTCATTCCTTGTTAAGCTCTTTCTCAACTTGATGAGCGGAGAACAGCTTTTGAGTTTTGTTAAATATTTTGATAAAATTTGTCAATCTCATCTGAACTCCCCTGTGTCATCTGTGAACTATGAAAGAGACTTATTTTACCACGAACGACAGTGTTTCCATCCAGCTCATTCTTTCCAAACGTGAAACGTGTTTGAATATGCTTCCTAACTGAAAGGTAACAAGCTTGTATGTTTAGCTACATGGTCTTTAAAACAAAAAGAATGAAATTCAGGAAACCGTGCATTTGAAGTAGTCTGGTTGCCTATTATTTGTGCAACGGGGTTCCCGCTTTTTTGAAAACAGCATGAACAAGATCATGACTGACAATTTAAACCCACGAATGTTTTTTTTCCAGGATAGTCCATAGAAATCTTTTTCTGTCCCATCCCACCCTATGGTACCTTGCGACGATCCAATGGAATTTCCATAAAATTATTAATACGAAGTACATTATATCATGCAGATTGTTAATAACTAATCTATTCAGAGCTGTGGCTAAAACGCCCAAAATGTTTTTCAATTAGGGAGGAATAAATATGGTTCATGTTTTTTTAGTTACCATCTTAGAAAGGGCCCAACAACTTTATTTTGGGGGACCTCGCATTACTACGCCATGGCATTAAGCCTCTACGTGTAACATTTACTGTGCTGTGAGCGTATGATAATTTAGTATTCATCTTCAGATAATCCCTGGTATTATGACGCAGCAATACTAATGATGAGACATGGTATAAATTTCAAATTCATTGCCCCCTGTGCACAATACAAATTTGCTATTCTCATGGGAGTCCCGTTCCCACGGGCAAGCCTAGTTTGTCTCATAGGTCAGCTGCCCAAGTCGAAAAAACTGGAATTTAGCCCGAAGATCATCAGAACTTTTAGCAAATTTGTCCGAGCACTTTGCGGCTATAAACACAAGGAAACTTCAAATTTGCCAAATCTTATTTACTGGATAAAATATTGTAGGGCAATGTAAACGAAAAACAAGGCTGGCAAGACTGCTAACTGTGGCTCGTGTTGACCTTTCGACGGAAGTCAGCATCACAGTACCAGCAGCAAGCAAATCAGAACTGTGTGCTCGTTTAAGTGGTGCATGGGGTTGATTGGGTTCACGCCTTAGATTCTTGCCCTTACTTGTTCTGAACATAGACAGCTAAAAAAGGGAAACGCGTGTTTCGTAAACACTCAATTTCTCAAATAAACCTTGCCTTTCTTGATTTTTTTCAATCGTCTCTCATGCATTTTGATGATGTTGCTACCCGCTGTTATAATGAAACTATGTACTGTACGAAGCAACAGGGAAGTTTCAAACTCGCCAGCGCTTATTTCCATGTACCTGGTGGAAAACAAATCAAATTCTGATTCTTCATGAGGTTAGTAATAAACATTTCCTCGGCACAGATGAAAATATAGTCTCTTGCAATTACCCTGAGCTCGATTAATTGAGTCGTAAAGGCTATGCTGCGCAAAGCTGATCAGAAAAACTGATACTAGGAGCGGTATTTTCGCAGGTTGGTACGAGGTGGTCGATATCTTAACGGGAGGAAACCTTCCGATCACCGCATCATGGATGTTTCTCCATGCTTCCCAGTAGCTATCGAAAGCATTTCAGTATTTACGAATATTTACCATTTCAACAAATGTCGCTTCAGTACACTAAAGTTCACTAACAAAGAGCTACAACGAACTGGACATTTGTTCTTATGAAATATGCCAAATCTCTAATCGTGGGGGCCTTTTGTTATTTTGGAAAAGGTTTTGACACATGGTTAAGTTTGCGTCCGTGGCAAGCTAGTTTGCCATCCCAGTTACAATTCCCTGATTGGATCTCCACAGTCTTACATAATCGATGCAAGTTCCTATTTCATTTTAAGAATCATCAACTTTGTTCACCTGCCATTCAAGCAACACTTTCTCTGTCGTGCAGCAATCCATCAAGCAAAGCATAAACCAGATATAGCAAACAATTGAATGACACCACTACGAATAACATACTATTAATGTATTTCACAAATTTAAGTAACTCCCTTGTAAGGTGTAAGCCCGCAAAATTTAGGAAGTTACACAAGACACATCGCTTTTTAACGACTAACGAGTGTATTTCTTCATCCAGTAGGAAGACAATCTAACAAAGTTTGAACGTTGTCAAATCACTGACAAGTGCCTTTGCGCGCCATTTCTTTGCTATATGTTGGATCGTGGTGGGTGGCGTTCCATCACAGTAGTTGTTGATTCTGTGACATCGCAACTGGTTCCGTCCTTGCAATCACCTTCCCAGGAAACACGCTGTCATGTTCGCTCCTACCAAACATCATGCCGCAGTCAGAAAACCATAAGCACTAGTAAATCCAGTAGCTTTTCTTGGCTATTTTTTCTTTGGAAAAACACCAGAGCAAGCATGCCTGCTATCAGGGACCGAGGTTGCTAGAAACCTTTGGGGGGACAAACCTTTTTTGCATTTCGATGACGTCACCATGTTCACTCAAAACCGTAGTACGACCTTTTTTTAAAATTGTACTGCACAATGGTACTATGTCTGACACTGCATTTAATATAAAAACACATTAATTCTGAGAGTTGAGTTTAAATAGACATAATTATAGTAAAAAATTGTGTCAATCACTTCAAATGTGGTCAGAGTTACGAAATATAACCACTAAACCACAGAGATCAAATCGAAAAACAAACCATAAGATTGTTCGGTAAATACTAGCAGTGTCAACCAAGGGCGGATCCAGCCAGTAAGTTTAGGGTGGGAGGGGCGATTTCAGCACTATTTGGTAGTCAAGTCTCATTACGAGATCACTACTGCAAGACACATGAAGTATACTTTACAGCACTGCTGTGACAAAACAATGGATGTCTAAATGGTCTTATATCGCGAATGGTGTTTTCCGAATTGTACAAAATGTTGGTGATAAAGGCTACTTTCTTAGGTTTTAGGGGTGGCGATGGCCCCAATCGCCCCTCCCTGGTCCGCCCCTGGTGTAAACCGTGTTTTGTGGGCCATATTCCAGGCTTGACTCCCAATAATATGGCAGGAATCAGTCGCACGTTTATGTACACACTGATTTGGTTAATTAACATTAACCAACACAATTATGAACAATCATGACAATTCAGTTTACATAGTAAATCTGTACACTGTGTTTATAGATTATCCATCGGTAATGTCCCTTTTTTCTTATTCATTCCCTGGCTTCACGCTGGGGTTTTCCAACAGTAATGCAAAAAATTTTTACAACTACATTATTTTTCATCACAAAAACTTGGGGGGGCAAAATATACTTAAAGCATGATATCTTGTTGATAAACTCGGTGGAGCCGCATATAAATCTTCTCATAAAAACATGAAAATCACGCGTTCTGACTTTGCCTCTGAATTTTAGCAAGTAGGTTACAGATCCTTTCTTGATGCTCTGCGCTGGCAACTACGCCAACTTGGTCTTTTCCAAAACCAACCAAAACATATGTTCCCAAATAACTTATTGTCATTGTCCACCTCCCTCGCTACCTTACAGCAGAACTGTGCTACCAAACTCACAAGCTGACTTGCTTACCACGATGGAAAACAGGTGAAGAAAATCTGAATCGGCTTACAGAAACAAGGCAAACAAGGATTTGTGCCACGTCGACTATTCCTACATGGACGCGGGTATGAAATCAACTCTGATTTCCGTTCATTCTGCTGGCGCTAAGAATATTTGAAGTAATAGTAATGATTCCGCCCGCATTGGGCAGGAAAAGTGATAAAAAAGCGATTTTGGTTGAACAAAAACTCTTTTGAGTCTAGGACATTCGTAAACTATATCTTAACAACACGACGTGAAACCATGCGACGAAAACCTAGCAAAAACAAATAACCAGTCAATACGTTCAGCAAAATAGGCAGATATTTTGTAATGCTCACATTCCCAAACAGCTAGAAGAGATGTACAGCAAGAAAAACGATGTTAGACGCGTTAGCGTCTATGTGTAGCACAAGGTCATAGCTTACGACAAAGCGCTGCATTTGGTTAATCAGCAACGCTTCAGCCCAGTAAATTGAGAGTGGAATACTTTTGGCTCTGTCGCACTAACTGCTGTACAATAAGCACATTTAACACAGTGTGCTCAGCGCAACGCATTAGTCCCTGGGTCCATTAGGCTGAAGTTGGTGCATGAACAATCGGCTAAGCACGAGGTCTCGAAACGGCTTACTCTCTGAAGTACTTTTCGCTTCACTGATCTTCAACAGACAAAAATGGCGCGAATCTACTGAGCGTCGTTGTTCTGGAAGCTGTTTCATCATTTATTCATCGGTACCAGCGCACGTGCTCGTTTTAAAGAGTCAAAAATTCAGGTAAATTTGACCATCGTCTTAAAGTCGTTAGCAACAGAATGTTCATTAGCGATTACAGAAACTCAGGCACAGGTTGCTTCTCTTAGCTAAACGACATCCTTATTCGTCATAATGCTGATATAAAAGACTATATGCCGTCACACAGCTAACCTTGCGATAAGGGAACAGCAGATTGTTAAGTGGCTTTTGACGCTGGCGACGAAGAGTCTTGGCTAGATTACAGAGTGCGCTCTGGCATCGACGTCATTGTAAAACAGTTCTTTCGACGCGTCTGCTTTTCACAACATCACGGAGACCGTCAATAGCTGAATATTCAACCCGGTTTTGATCTGCTTCAGACCAACGTCGATCAAAACGGTTGTGCACTAATTCTCATGTATGCGTTCCGTTTATTGATTTTGTTCCAGCAAATGTTCGACGGACGACGAGGACCAATCGCATATCTTTACCTAAAGTATACAGTGGATACTGCAAAGCCAAAAGCTTAGATCGATAAGTTTTAGAGCAGGGGTTCCCATCCTGGGGTTCTTGTACTTCCGGGGGTACATTTGCCTATCCGAAGGGGTACATTTAAGGTTAGCAATAGAAGGTAAAAATATAATTACGTGTTATTTATTTTCACATCTTTATACATATATCACTTAATATTGCTTTCAAAAGTTATTATATGTATATTGTTAAATATATCTGTGAAAAATCATGAAAATATTTTGTCATAAGGAGTTTTATGAGTACATGTTCATCTATCAAAATTCTGAAGGGGTACATCCTTATCTGCTGAAATGCTGTAAGGGTACATGCTCATTTGTCGGAATGCTGAAGGGGTACATGGTAAGAAAAAGGTTGGGAACCCCTGTTTTAGAGTATACGTGTTAAACACAAGGACCTCGGGCCAAATGGGCCCGCCACATCATTTTATGGGAAAGTGTACTGAAATAGGTATATGCTGCTGTGCAGTGTTCACTGACCGCGTGTAATCAAGTGATCAAAGCATGTCTCACTATTTCGATGTACTTGCGCCCTCGACAAGGCTTCGTACATCCATTTATTTGTGTAAACTGCTGCATTTCTCGCATGTGTTCTTAGCAGCTCACAATTGTTGGTTGTGCTGTAGTACATCATTGTGCAAATTTATGCTATCTCAAAAGTTACAACAGGCTCATTTATAGCAACCACAATGGTGATGTAGCCCTCTGTGAAAATGCGTGTTACTCTTCTACCTGAGAGAAAACCTCAAAGGAACTGTTCACAAGCAGCAAATGTTGCTGACAATCCGATGATTTCAAATTTACGAAACAACACATGGTTGACAAAATTCGTGGTCCTTACTTTAGCATTTGCACGTTTATCACAAATATTTTGTTTGTGACATCATGGCAAATTTCGAGGCTTGAACAACCGTATTATAAGAATCAAAGATGTAAAAACCACAATCCAAATGTAATACCTGCAGTGCTCGACTTTTCGTAAAACACCTGTTTTTATCATCTACGTACTTGTTGAAATGTATGATCAGAATGGGGAAGCAGATTTACCAGATTGGAAACGTGATTACAAAGTTTGGCTGGGAACTTGAATTGATTTATAGGGCCGAACAACGAAATCATTGATATGTGAATTTGTTAAATATTAACAATTCCTTATTTGCGAAAGCTCTCAGTCGCTTAAACAGAGATGGGGTGTTCGCAAATATGCTTCCATAGCAAATGCCCTTTCCTCTCGACATGACAAGCATCGATTTCATTGTTAATTGCCATACCTTTTAAAAATGCATTTGAAGCAGGTTCTCAGCACTTAGTGGACAAGAATTATAGAGTCGAACACAGTATTAGTGGCGCCACGGAGGCAGACGATGTGATATTAGATTCAACTTTTTTGCCTCAGGCACAGCATTAACAGCGTCTGTGGCTGCTGCTGGCATGAAAGCAGCTACACTGTATGACATTTCGTCAAACGTGCAGATGTTTTTATTACATGTGCGTGCCTCAAACCACGTTTACATTATTTTCGTTTGTTTCACGCAGATGAACCTTGGTTTCAGATTCGTTGCATTTCCAGAATAATGAACCGAATAGGCATTTTTTTGGTCAGGTCGCGATGGGGCATTGGCTTGGATGCTGCAGTTCTAGTTTGTACCTTTCAGCAATGTCTTCTGCCCCAATTCACCCCACCAGTCGAAAGTTAGAATTTTACTTGTGGAAGCTTTTAGGAGATTTGTGTTTCCCGACAAAAGCACTTTCGAGCCATCAACCCTGATGTAATCATTTCAGCCCCAACGCACCGGTGCGCAATTGGTCACTAGGTAAGTAGATATGCTATCGAAGATTTCTCGTTCTTCAATAATAATCTTTCCCCTGCAACGCTTTTTTCTCTGAGGAACGGACGTAAGGGAAATTATCCCGAAAACTCATAACCAAATCGCAGCGTGCCACTCCAGCAACATTCAAGTACATATAACACAACGCTGCCTTCCAATAAATCTCTCCTAGCGAGGTTGAGGTATGTTTACTTTTCCTCCCACGCACATCGTGTCATAAGAACCGCTTTCAATCCACTTTGAAAACGGTTCTTCAAGCCTTACGGCACTCGCTTCAGATCACCATAAAAAAAAACTTTACCTCCTCAGAAGACAGACTTCCATCGCACAAGACGCTCACATCCGGGACATAGAACGTAGTCACAACGTTCAATGCATACGTAAACTTCTGGGAAGGCAAGAGAGAGCCCTGACCTTTTCTGACTTTTTCCAGCTATCAAAATTGTCTGTTTCATATAACATTTCGTCGCTCCGGTGGTTTATCGCAGACCTAATTGCGATGCGCTGTGACTCACCTGTCGGCTTACATTGTGAGGTAACGTAGGAAAGCAGTTGTTATCATCTGTTCAACGGCCGCAAAGTTCACTACGTTTGGGTTTATTTGTTCGAACTGCTCTTCAGGTCCTGCGACATTATTTGGTGGGCAGCAGGACATCTAAAGTACGTTGCAAGCTACGAGCAAAGCTTGAACCTGAACAAAGTTCTCTGTCACGTGATTCGTACGCAACTTCCGCCCAAACCAACAAGTACGGATGGAACGTAAAGCTCGTTTACCAACTCAAGTACTGAGGAAGCTTTGAGTGTGCCGCCAATGACTGGTATGTTTTTGAAAAGAAAAATTGCAAAAGAAACTAAAAAGAGAACGTGCTTGATTTCGCGTATACTGAAAACAACGCTGAAATAGAAACACGTTGGTGATAACTATCACAAATAAGTGCAACATGCTTTTTTGTGCACATTTTAATTTAGATTAAAGAAAATTAATGCAGCCATCAATTGAAATGAAATCACATATCTTCTTTTAAATCAATTGTTGTTGGGTTATTGTAACTTTTACGACTTTGCAAAACGTCTAAGTCTCATCCTGTTACATCAAATTCCTCTCCAAAACGCCTTTGTTTTCTCAACAGCCTATTACAAAACCATATTTTCAACTTTACATTTTTTTCTGTTAGGAAAGATGTCAATCAAAAATCCGCTGCTTAAGTTATGTATTAAAATATCAGCTTTACCATTTTCTGAATTATCTACACCAAATAACATGCGATTAAACCTAACTAATCTGCATCAAATGAGTGATCCTATAATTTTCAAATCATTTTCATGCAATATTCTGAAATAAATCTAGGAACTCCAGTAAAGCTGTGATATAATTAGCAAACCGTTTCGTACGATTATGGAATCATTATTCTCCTTGGAATCATTATTCTCTATGGAATCATTATTCTCCTTGCCAACCTCCACGTTGGGCGCACCTGGCAAGGACAAAGCTCAAGAGGCTGATCAAGCTTTCGCTGGCAGCAAAAAACGTAGCGGGGCAAAAAGCAATGAAAAAATAGCGCTTTCGTAAACGCGTCGGACCGTAACACTTGATCAAACTCGAAACCCGGACAGTAGAAACCACAGCTTCGCTCAGACCAACGTCTCTTTCTAACCTTGGCGCTCAGCAAGTGACCTAATCTCTTTTTACGCAAGGCTGGACGCAAATGCAACCGAGTTGCTGTTTGACCCACGCTATTTCGACCTTTGCTAAGCACTGCTGTTACGATTACGACGTCATTCATTACTTCGCAAAGGCGCCGTCAACCGGCAGTCCTGACAGCCACTGTTTAAGCCAGTTTTATTTGGCAGTGTTTGAAAAGCTCTAGGACGTTTTCCTGAGTTTCCCGAAACAACAATAAACGTCGATAATAATTATAATGAGCACTTAGAGTGCTGTTTCGAGTTCCTTCCGACGTTATACGAGCATGTCATGCTGTGCTCCTCAGGGTCAACCTCAAAATGATACTCGGATTTCACTCAGTCCAAGCACATTGCTGCTTCGGAACCTTACACGCGTTTGTTCGTTAAAACTTACCAAGCGTTTTCCTCAGTTTACAAAGTGTCAACAACTATTTCTGCAGCAGGGGAAAACGACTTTTTCGCTTGATGATCTGGTTGACAGCAGTAAGCTGCTAAGATATCAGTCTGCTTTCGTGTACATACTGCTGACTTAAAACTTTGCGGTAGTACCTTATCTAATTACACTGAACAAGAAGATTGTCATCGGCTACGTGGGCATTCGCTTATTCAAGCACCATTAGAACCAAAAAATTGAAACAACACTTGCCCACATGTACATTTTTCATCCGTCTCTTTACTCAAAGTTTTTAAAAGTACAACTCTGTATACCGTATCCAGATATGGTTCAGATATGGTTCTGCTCGCGATACTGGGTGTGGTACACTCAAACGCGTTTGGCCTCTTTTCTTCTGATACGCATCGCGGATGACTTAGGAAACTTGGCGCATTCGCCTATGTAAACATGCGTCGACTGTACAAACCTTTCGGAAGCCAGCTTCACAACCTTGGTGAAAGGAATGCATTCTTACGCGCTGTAACAAGACGTAAACCCTCCTACGCTTTTCCAATTCACCTGCGCGTAACCAGCGGCCATTGTGGCAAACAGACCCAGCAGAAAATCTCTCAAATTCAGATCTGCCGAGCTTACAAAATATAAAGAAACAGCTGAGCGCTTGAACAACTCTGAGTGGGTGAAATCACGAGTTCGACCAAATCACCACTTGCGCAAGTGATAGGCCGCACGTTTCAAATCAGCTTGTTTGCAACGCGAAAGCTTGTTTATGGCTCTTTGCCATGATTCATGTCGTTTGAAATGTGGCACTGGGTTTCAAGCGGTTGTCGAGGCATGGCGTAACGAAAAAAATATAAAATAACAAAAAATAAAAGGAAAAAATTAATCTAAATATTTCTGATGGTTTTTATATCGACAGTGAGGTGACTGTTTACAGATTTTGTTTGCTTGAACTCACTTTTTTATTTGTTTGCTTTACTGTGTGACAATTTGGGTGGAATTACAAACATAAATGGTTTGAAAAAATTTGGTAGTGCTCATACCCATTAGCAGTGACGTAACCGGCCGGAGGGAAGAGAGGCGAAGATTCACTATAATTTCTCAATTTTTTTCTGGGTGTTGGCTAGTGGGCCCCCTACAGTGACCAGAGGACCCCTTTCAGCTAAGTTCCCTCTCCTAGTTAGAGCCTCTAGTTACGCCACTGCCTATTAACATGTTCCTTGGATATTTGGTTCTGCCGCTGTTTTACATAAAAGAAAGTAGAATAGCGTTTATGCTAGCACAAAAACAAGCGAAAAGGTAAGGCAAAGACTATTCAGAATTTCCTGCAATAAGGAATCGGTTTCCTTGCACAAAGTATTTCAAAACGTGTACACATCTTCTAACGTTGAAAAATCAGTCAAGCTTCTTCCTTTTGTTGTGCTCAGGACTTCGACCACATAGGGTTTCTTTTTTCAAATGCCCTAAATCGACTTTCTATTCTGCAATGTTATAGCAAACTTGTCCTTACTGTAACTATTGTTAGGTTTTCATCATAATTACTTACGACAAAATATCGTATTCGTTTTTTTGCTTCTGCATTTTTCTTGCTTCTGCATCAATGTGCAGCGCTCTGCTTAACTCTCGTACTGTGGCACAATTATAACGAGTACGTCCAAACAAATTAAAGACACAATCGTTTTGTTTAAACATTTGAATAGCACTCTCCATATCAATTATCGAATTTAGTGCGTCAACTCTGAAGTCCAGAATCCAAGTTTTTCTTGCAAAGTATTTCTTGTCAACATTTAAAAATCGTAAATGAGAATGAGTTGTGGCAGTGCTTCCCAAGCATTTTCCGCTTGCTGCACAATTGTACCGACAATTTATTTGTGAAACTTGGAGTCTGGATTTAAGGTGTACCTGCAACACGTGTAGCACGTATACCTTCAAACATGAGCTCACAGAAAATTTTTTTTAGGGGGCGGTGCCGAAGCTGTTTGTCCGGAGAAAATTTCCCACGATTTTTGGATTTTTTGTACAAAAGCGAAATGCAAAAAGCAGGTCATTGTTACTCAAAAATGTCAGTCGCGAACGGTTTCAAATCCCTTGTATCTTCCACTGCCGCTACCCTGTCTACCCTGTTTTTTACCACAAAAAACACATTTCTCTGCCCTGAAAATTTACGAAACCTGTCCTTCCTCGCCTGCGTAGTACAGATTTCGTAGGGTGGGTGAATTTCCTCCAAATCCTAGGCGTGGTACATACGCTTATGTCTGAACAAATCAAACTCTTCAAACTAATCATATCATTCAAACAATTTCAGGTGCAAAATATTACGCATATCCATCCCAAAGACTAGCGCTTCTCAGCAAGTGGGCCTTGGCCCATTAGTGGACGGCGAATGAGGACCGCGAAGCATTTCAAAATGTTACGAATTTCCGGTGTTTAACTTAAACGATTTGTGAAAATTAGTCGATTTTCTATTGGCTAGACCCGGAAACAAGAACCAGAAATCTGCCAATTGTTGCGTTACCGGTTGCGCGTTAGCAATGAAGGTTGTTATCACCAAACTAATATTTTGCTTCTTTCTCGCATCTGAATTCTTTCGTGGTCGTTTTGCCGCAATATCTCATAATGGGTTTCACAAATAAATTGCAGTAAAAGTGGTTGGCAAGCTGAAAAAGCTCGGGAAGCACTTCCGCAACTCCTCCCCATTTCCATGCAATTGCGTTGACAGACATGACGTCACACTTTTGATGAATGTTCAGTTGGCGGTGATTGGCAAATTTCAATTGCTGAACACTGTCGCTCACTTAGTGTTAGATTAACTCTTCAGCGCAGAATGTTTATGTTAAACGAAAAGGAGTTAAAAAACCTGACATTTCGCCGGTAGGACCATTATAGTCTCGTGCCAGACGAAACCCAAGCTTTAATTGTTGTACAAACACTTGTTTATCGAAAGCATTTCACGTTGCAAAATCTTTGTTTGATATAGATTTTGACAAAGTCTGTTTGCACAGGCTACAAACATTTTATGGTTTGAATCGATTCGGCTCTAAAGCTAACGCTTTCAATCGATTTTGTCCATTTCCTTGAAAATCTGAGCAAAATGAAATGAAATTGACGAAATTGCTGTGAGTCAACAAATCATTCAAGCGTAAAAGGTTCTTTCAAGTGCCGGTGGTAATGTTGACCGGCAGAACATTGTTTTCTGCTCGGACAGGTTTGCGTATGCACGTGGTTGTACCAAGGCCTCTCTCTTCAGTCTAGGTGGCCTTGGCTGCACAGGGAGGCGCAAATGGGCAACTCAAGCTTTTGTTCAAGCGAAAGATGATAGTTCTTTGTCGCCAGTTGTTTGGTTTGACTGGTTTCCCTCATAGAGAAAATCCCGTAAAAAGAACCCGAGCAAAACAGACATAGACTGGCAACACTCATGCACGGGATCCAAAAGTGCACTGAGCAAACATGTTTCGGTTGCTGGTCGCATTGTTGGCACTGGGTGAAAAGACTCCGCAGGCTTACCTATATAAAAAAGCCTTTGGCTTACGGTATTAAACACACCCGATTTGAAGCCAGGTTTTAAAATAGCATTACATTGTCTGCGTAAACCCATGAAGATACGAACTGGCAGTGTCTGGAGTTGGTGTTCAGGCCGTTAGTTCCGAAAAATTGTGGAAATATCCAAGTAAGTGCGGATATTTCTAAGGATCCGACTTCACAGTCGTGTCCATCGAATGGAATACCCATGGGCTTGGGCGTCCGCAGAAATTTTTCCAGGAGGGGTGCCAAGTCGACATTTTGCTTATCCTTTTCAGTTTGTTGGCGATGCAACGCAAATGGACGGACACAAGAAATGTCCAATGTTACCGCAACAGTTACAGTGTTTTCCCTATGATAAAGTGTTTGTTTTAGTGAGAATGGATATTTTAAGACTGAGTTAGCAGAGTTCTAAAAGAGCTGATGATGCTTACATCGTAGGCGAAATATATACTCTGTAAGATCTTAAAGTGTCTGATTTTTGCTGAGAATAGATCTCTTTCCGGAGACAGTGAATTACAAACTTTGTGAATTATTAGAATAAGCACAAAATCTTGCCAAAATACGAACAAAATACATATTTAATTAATGTAGCTCCTCCTCGTTTTTGTGTTTTTCCAATGTTTCGGAAGGTTACAAGCAGTGGTGTCGGAGGCGGGGGTGGAAGATCACCTCCAACAGTTTTGATTTGTCGAAAGTCCAGGCAAAATCCCTGAAAACCTGGGAAAAAATGGCGCCCAATGTTGTTTGACTTCAAAAAATGGTGCCCAACGTTTGCAGATAAACAAATGAAGGCTTTTTAAGGGTTTCATTTAGGGGTCACACCAAAAGCTTTTTTAGGGTCACACCAAAAACGGTCTTCAGTTCATGATCTTTGTGGGAGAAAATTTATAGGCAATTGTCGCACAACAACGTTTAGGGTAAGTTTGGGTAAAATAGGGCAAAAATCCTTCGCACCCCAAAAATTTTGATTGCTCCTTCACCTATGGTCGCAAATGCGCGACAATGAGATTTCACTGTGCAAATTGTCTGGTGATACTGCGCAGTTTCGCACGTAAGAGGCAGGGGCGGGCCCAGCTAGTAACGCTTAAAGGTGGGATATTTCAGTGGTAGTCAATTTCATAACGGCTTCGCTACTGTAAGAAAAGATGAAGCCCACTTCACTACACTGCTGTGAGAAAACAATGGATGACAGAATGACCTTATATCGCGAAAAATAAGACAATTCGAACATGACGAACGTCTTATTCGGAATTGATTTTGATATGTTATTTTCCGGATTGTACAAAAAGATGGTGAATAAAGTTACTTTCTTAGATTTTAGGGTGGNNGATCGCCCTCCCCCTGAATCCGCCCCTGTTTAGAAGGAGCATTCGTTCCAAACATGGGCTTTTTTGGCAGNAATGCTTCTTTTCCACACATGCGTCTTTCAGGCACGTGACCTGCTTGGGACACAAAGGCATACAAAGAATTTTCTGGGATGGGCCAAAAATTTTTGAACTACAGTATGTCCAATTG
>JGI24158J21664_10000057_pt1 | contig 59019 bp, 34 predicted proteins | sample Ectturendosymbi3_FD_21664 | JGI IMG/M metagenome (IMG submission 21664) | reverse complement strand
CTCCCTCATGCATTTTATAAATCGATGTACTTGGAAGTCATCGCAGTACTACATTATAATAATCATGATGGCGTCATTCATGCGTGTGTCTTAAAAGCTTGTGTTTTATCAAAGTAAACGCATTAGCGTCATCAAGCGTATACTCTCTACTACCGCCACGTATATATCCTCGTGTTCTTTCATGTAATTGTGTGTACCGTGTTACTGCGGTGCATGTTTAAAGTCTAGCGCCTTGCGTGTGGGAGTGAAGACGTTGCACAATACAATAAATTTTCTGGCCACAACAAAATTTGGGGGGCATTGCTCCCCAATGCACACCGTACTACGGGCATATTTTTGCTTGGGTAGATGATCTAAAATCTGTAGCCCCATGCAGCAAACTCAACACAACGGCGAAGAAATCAGCAATCCTCCAGTGTCTACCTTGCAGGTCTTTGTCACAAATCAAACGAACGCTGCTGAATTATAGGATGCGTACATCGTTTTCACTTCACGACTCTGCGCGACTGCGCGGAAGCAAAGTCCCAAACCGATAAGCGGCATGCGAGGTGCGCATTAACTTTACCCGAAACTACAGCGAGCGCAATGCCAAGACATTTTTCCAACAACGGCATCTCGAAGGAGACAAGCACAACGCAACACGCCAGTCAATTTGGTCAGCAGAAAATCGGTGCAAACTACACACCTGTTTCGATTTTCTTGACGGTCTTTGCGGAAGCGCCTTGGTAGGAGAGATCCGAGCAGGCGAAGAAGAGTCTTCACTCCCATCAGACGCTTCGTAGCTTGCACTTGTGTCGCTACTTCTGTCATTTGAACATGAATAAACAAATCAATAAATAAATGGAATATGATCTGCACGACCACACTGTTTCGACACTGCGGCTTTTCGTTGATTTCCAAAACGGGTCCACGCACAGAAGACATTTTGAAACTATTATCTTCAGATAACTGCTGTGTCAACCACTAACTGTAAAAAATAAATGTATCAAGAGTAAACAATCTCAAAGTTCTTACAAAATGTGACTGAATTGTTTCAAGTTTTATTGTGAAAGTGATAAAATAACATTCATAGCGACATATAAGCGCAGCATTGGTGTTTACAAGTGATAATATTTAAAATGGTTGGTGTTTAGTGAAGGGGTAAACGTTACACACTACCCATGTTTTTCAAACGGATTCACAGCTTTCGGTTTTGCCAGCCAGGAACAGGAACCAAAGAATCAAAATAAGCTGTGAAAGTCTTATGCACTCTCGACAGGTGTTGCACCCGCTCATCAACAGCGGGGGACCAGGTATGTACATCAAAAGACCACCAACAACAATCTTCTGCACCCACACGATTAAAGTTTTAATGACTTGAGTTCGTCAACAAGCTCTAGAAATACAATTCAGTACTTTGCTTTCGTATATTCAGATATGCACCAAACCCACGCTGAGGTCGAACACGTGTACGCAAAGCTGAAACCAGATAGAAAGAAATGGACTCGGGTCGAGCAGCAGAGCTGCACAATCACGGAGCGAAACAGAAACGAAGGTGCAACCACCAATTCGGCCAACGTGTTACCGCGTCGAAGGTTAACTTGCAGAATTTGAGAGTGGAGAATCGGATTTCAAACTGGAGAACGTCTGCAAGCATTGACGTACAACCCTGGCACAGGTAGAAGCACAGAAAGCTCCAGAAAACTTGCTCATTCCAGAAGCAAATAAACCCAGTAATAACACAGCCGCCAGATGGAGCTGATGCTACTTTGACTTTCTCAAGACGGTTCGGCAAATTTAAATAGGCATGAAAAACATCGAACGCAGCCGATAGACTGTAACGTTTTTAGTTCCGAGCGTGCAGATGCAACATTAGAACATAAACCTTTTCTGTGCGCTTTGTTCTTTAAAAATGTTTGTTTCTATAACCCGGAGTCAGGCTTTCGAGAGTAAAAAAGTTGCTTTAACGACTGTATCCAAAGGTTTATCAATGTTTAAGAGTTTCTGGCGTATGAGATATGTAATCACTTCCTAGCAAATTTTCTGACGTCAACTTCTGACGCATAATTTTGTAATTAATTGTTATTCGAAGGGAGTTGCTGATGTTTGATTCGTTGTTGTCGGTTAGTCTTCATATGTCAGCATTTCGCAGTTAGCTAAGGTGACATATAATTTGCTACTGTGACGGCATCGCAAATTCAGCAACACACATTTTAAAACTTGTAACAAGTAAAAGCACCAGAGGCCCCGCACACAATGACGACACAGGCTATTCGTGCTTCATCGGCCTCGATTAAGTTACAAAAGCTTTTTTTTACACAATCTAATAAAATCTTATAATCAAGCGCGACACAGCCCAAAACCGTACCTCGTTACAAATTTCAGAGAGCAGCTTCCACTATGAAAGTAAAACCCTTAACGAATAACAGACCTTTGCGCGAATTTACGCTCTGACGTTTCAAAATATTTTCATTATTGCGAGCAACTTGATGATCACAAACACATGTTTCTTACCTATTCTGTCTACGCACTCTGCTTAACCCGAAGGAGTACAAGCTGAGCGTTTGCAATGCTGCGTAAAACTGAGGAAGAACCAGCTACTACGCATATAGACACTTAAGTAGTAGACTTAACGAGCAGTATAAAAGAAAAGGGGTTCGGTTTGTTTCATCAATAACCTCCTCGCTCTAAGCCACAGAGGTGTACATCGTAAAAGCAAAGCGCGTACGATATTAAAGGGTAAAATTTTTTGGTAACACTTCTTAGAAAAAGCCAAAAATTTTTCAGAAACTTCCTTTCCCGCGTTGAAAACTTCCCAGCCTTACTGAGGTTAGGTAATCACAAACGCGGTCGCTTTCGCTTGCGCTGTTCTCGACGTACTGCTGGGCTGTGCAAAACTGGTCTGTTTTGTTACAAGTTTCTTTAATGTCTGATGGCAGCATTGAAAGGAAAGGCAGTGGTGAAAATAGGAATGCAATATGCAAACTTATAACAAAAGCATGATTTTCGAAGTTCCCAAAGCGAAACAGGACTGTTGCCAGTACAGTCCGTTGGTCCGCAAGGGTCTGCATCGAATGTTTGTAACATAAAGGCAAGTGGATGAGTTTCTTATCGGAACTAATGCCTGAACCATAAAGCAGCGTGTAAACTGCTGCACATGTACAGCTCAAGGAATTAGGATATGACCTAACAATGCAGTTGTGCAACACCTCACTCCCTCAACTGGGACAACGCCGCGTAAAGCAGTGAATTTTTATTTGTCAGCACGACAAACCATGCTACTCAGCTCTAACGCAGAAACATTGGAAAAGGACCAGGTATGTGCAGCTTGGTGGAAGGAATAGTTGGCTTTACGCGGTCGTGAAAATTTTTGCTCACAGTTCAATATTTGCAGTCCAAAATTTGGGGACGACTGCGCCTTTTCCCCCACCTGCTTACGCGCCTGGCAGCGGTGACTGATGGCTGTGTGGTTTTGATCCTTTTGTTGCAATTGCAAACCCATAGACGGCTCACGCTGACCACGAAAAGACAAATTTCGCATGGTTAGGGAAATCTGCAACCGACAGCAAGAAGCATACCTTGTTGGTGAGAACAGGGGTCTCCAAACTTTTTTGTCCGAAACCACACAAGCTGTCACACATTAGTTCCAGGGCCGGGCATCTTACGTAATGCATTTGCTTTTCTGAATATGTTACATTCTACCAAATCAAGTTTTTCGTAAATATGTTATATTTTCATTATTTCAACAAAATGTCTTCGCAGGCTGGATTTGGCCCGCGAGCCATAGTTTGGTGACAACTGGTTTAGATCATTCCGCTTGCATCACATAAATTTGAGCAAAAAAGCAATCTTCTGGTGCAAATTTCAATTTTTACTGGTGACTTTAGTGTTGGAAAAATAAAATACGATTTCCTCAAAACGTAGATGTACATTTTAGCGCACAAAAGTAAACATGAAACAGACTTCCGCCGAACACCAAAGACTCACTCAAAGTAACCCTGGGTTTCGATCGAACCGAGGTTAGAAACCACTGAATTAAGCAAACAAGTGTGCAACAAACGTTATGGCGCGCCAGGTTTCTTACAACGCAACAGCTCATTGAACATAAACTTGGTACGCCACAAAACGTATGCCATCCATGGTAGACAGTTTTAGACAGTGTGTCCTGATGTCTGCTAAAAAATTTCCGAACGTTTCGCCGGATGTTACTAAGTGCATTTCGGATGGTACTTTCCAACAAAGTATGTCGATGACATTCCTTCACCATCAAAAAAGGTACTTACATTACTTCAGTGACATTGTAAACATCGAAAAGTCGGAGCAACTGTCAGTTAAGTTCTACTGTGCTGATAAGCAGTGGCGTAACTAGAGGTTTGAACCAGGGGGCCAAAACATAGTTGAAGGGTCAACATTCCGAAAAAAAGTTAAAAAATGATGGTGAATGGGGATGTCACGTGGATGTCTCTAGTAGCTAAAAAAACGAAAACAACCCAAAAACGCAAAAACACAACAACCTGCTGAAATCAAACGAATACTAAATATCAAAATGTAAGCTAAAGGGGTCCAGTTTTTTCATTCACCTTGCCATGGGGCCTCCCCATGCTCCCCCGTCAGTTACGCCACTGCTGGTAAGTACGGAGCACTCTAACCAGGGGTTTTCCACGAACCACCAATTACCAAAGAGATTTATCCTGCGACCTACAACTTGGCTTTCTTCTCTATGTCAACCCCAGCCAAATGCAACTTTGAGTTGGAATCATCGGAACAACACAAGCCACAGCGAATGAGGAATTAATGGAAAGACGACCACTCTTGAGAGGAAGCTATTTCTTCACCTGCGACCGAGTTTCGCTTCATAGTATAACTCAGGTGTCTGTGGAGACGTCACGTTTGTCGCTGAAAATGTAACGTCGAGCAGATAAACGCTAAAATTACTTGTCGGACGTGTTGAAAACGTGTGCCGTAATAAACAGAAAAGGTATTAAAGCGAAGATCGCCGTTGAAACAGAAATGCTTATTGTCAGTATTTCGTAGAAACGCACTTCGCCGATTCTTTGGCACTGACACGACTACAGACAGTCGTAAACAGGCGAGCATGGCGCGGATCGTGGAGGGCGTGACCGTAGGACTTCACCAGCAGTGTAAACACATTTTTAATCAAGTTCAAAAGCCCAGTGAAATCAACATACTGATCGCGCGCTCACACTCGTGCGCACGGATCTAATTCCTGCACTGGCCAATTACGGCACGAACCGCACAACTCCGGGCAAGCGCTGCAAAACAGGGTTTCACTTTGCCTCGCTTCAGAACTGACCGCAACAGACGCTGTTCTGGGCCTTTCAGACAGTCTGTCGCGAACGGACACCGTGGACAAGAGGCTCTGCAAATGAGTTTGTTCGCGGCCGCATTTTTCCGCGTGCCAATTTTAACAGTTAATTGCAACCTTGAAGCAAACGCGGCCGCAGGTATCTGGATGATCAGTTCCGGGCAAATAGGCCATGCGGATTTGGTGGACGCGTTGTGAAAGACTCGCTCCGCGGCAAAGCGATTTGTCGATTTCTTTTTTTTCGCACTTTTCCAGCTCGATTCTGAAGATATCAGACGCGGCGTGTGAAGTTCTTTTCCTCTCAAGGGCAACGCGGGCGTCGAACAGGTCGTTTGCGCGACAGCCAGTTCAGTTCAACGCTGTTAATGCACTCAGCATTCTTTTTGGTCGTCATTCATTCGAACACTTGATGATTGTCACTTGGATGACAGTAAGGGCGCCAATATCAAAGCTGGGGTATGCGAGGAGTCGCAGAGCTCAGCCACATTTGCGCGCCGTTCCACACATTCCCAGTCCGCCCTTAGCACCATATATATATTTTTCTTTTTGCTGCTGGTCACCACGCGCTACAGAGTCGGGAAATTTTCGACATGTTAACATACTTTCTATATCCCCGCAAAAGCTTTCCGTAGAAGGGCTTCACACTTCGCATGAAACAAATAAACATTTGACATTTGAACTGCAAAGCAAACCCCTTCCGCAGGAAAATTAATAAGCAACCATCATTTCCAGTGAAACCTACACAGGCAGCTAGCACAACTCCATTAACGTTCAGTGGAAATCCACTTCTGCCCATTCAACACCCAATACTGTTCATGAAAACCAGCTTATAATAACAAAACGTTTCTAAATCTGGACGAAATCTGTGATGACAAAGTCGTTTTGGGAAAAAATCTCGTGCGCACTGTGCGTAAACCAGCTGACGCAGCAAACCTTTAAACGCAAGGCCCTGGCAACACAGCTTTCCGTTTATCAAGTTCACGTTTTGACAAAGGATAGTCGTTTTCTTTCAGTTCTTACCGGTATTCCCGTACGTCACCAACACCAAATGTTTCTCGCACAGGTTATTAACCGAAAACGCATCATGTGTTTACAGCACCATTCCAGCCTCCGACCTTGTGCACTCCCGTCGATGGGGTCGCTTCAAAGCGGATAGTGAAACCGTTGATGGCGCAGCTCTCTTCGGTGCTCTCGATTTCTTTTTAGGCGATTCCTTTTGCAGTCTCTCGTATTCATCCGCGGTGCTGGTGTTGAGATACCTGAAAATCAAGGAGCTAGGATCGCTCTGTCCGAGAAAAATGAACACCGTGGAAAAAAAACAGTTTCACGCAAAATCTGGAGTAAAAACGTATGCCAGTCACTGTTCCAATTCCAAACCAAGCAAAGCTCGGACAGCCTTGCTCCGGGGTGAAATCTTATTAGACTAAGCCCACCCCGGCACGGTTATCAAGTAGGACCGATCAAAACGAACTGCTTCCCATTTCCCATAGCTCTTCTGTGACCATGTCTTCTGCGACTGATGAAACAATTCTACATGGCGTTCCAGTAAACGTATTATCATTTGAGACGTATGCATCTGAACAGCTACAAACTATAGGCGTATGGAATGAAACAGGCTTAGTGATTAGTATAACAAGATATATTGATAAAAATTAAACTTAGGCATTCCAGCGCATGTGGATTTCCCAAATGGTTTCACAAGATGCTGGTAGATGTCCACATCCAAACAAATGCCTTCTTCGAATTTTTTGTGCAAATTTTCAAATCTTGACTGCAGTTGGTGATTTTTATGAAATTCTCTTACCAATGCACACTGTGCATTAGTGTTCGTCGGCATTCAACATACCCTAACAAAAAACGCCTTTTCTAATGAAATGAATGCCATTTCTATACCTGAAAAGGTAAATGCATGCAACATGAAAAAATTGAATTGTCTTTGCAATTGCTGATTAAAATCTGAGATTTTCTTGAAAAGAAATTGGTCAAGTTAATAGATTGCATAATGAGATGACGTTTTCTGGAACGTTCAGTACCATCCAACGTGAGAAATTTCGGTGACTTCGAAACCTTAATCGAAGACGGTGTTTAAACTCAAGCAGAAAGTTCACAAAACGTTGCTTTCCAGAAATTCTACCCCCCAAATCATTCTTCCAAAAGAATCAGTTTTTCAATAATAGGTTATATTGAGTTCATGTAGAACAGTAGTGTACGAGCTGGCGTGCAAGCGCACCCCCAAAAGTCTTGATTTCTCAAAATTTTGGGCAAAATCTCAAAAAAATTGGGCAAAGAAGCTTCGAAAATGCTAAGACTATTGATGAAATTATACCTATTTGTTCTTGAATGTATAAACAAAGCTTTATTGTGTCATAGAAAACACATTAGGTATATATAAAATCATTAAAAATATTTCTAGGAACTTCGTGTTTTAGTTTGTGAGAGTCGATGAGTAAGTGACTAACTTGAAAGTTTTGGCAAAAGAAGGCGTTTAATTTATGTGCTTGTGCTTAGTAATTGTATGCTGAGGGAATAGAGTGCACTGCAGACCCGATATATGCGGATGTCGGGATCCACAACATCAGACCGCGTTATAAGTGAGTAGCGTTACACCGAGGTATTTTATTACGTAACAAATGGTATAGAGTCATGACCAAGTACGTATATTTCCATGACAATGTGATGTTTATACTAAAAACGAATCCAGGGTTGACTGTTTCAATGCTTGTCTATTATTTTTCCTTGCGGTCTCTCGTATTTCTTTCAAGTGTAGGACGTGAATCTTGTCCACGTTCTGACACTCTAGCCACTGCAAGGCTGTATCCATCGCTGCTATGGCATCACCTATTTTTGCCCCCCCCCCCATGTTTAAAATTATTTACCTAAAAGTACTGTATCGCAGCAAATCAGTTATGAAATCGGGGTCCATACTCAAACCGCGTTATATCGGGTCTACCGTGTATATTGCAGGGCACCTACTTCATATTACTAGAGTCTATGCCAGTCAAGTACAGAGATGCTTTTGTTGTTTAAAATGTTTGGATGAACACATTTTCCCATACAGTTTGTTGCATGTTGCATATATGTGCACTTGCACAGACAATCTTGAGACTCACGGCATAGTCATAATATAAATAATATGATAAATCAGAAAAATATGTCTTCAGACGAAGCAGCTTCAGGCCTACCTCAGCCAGGTGTGAGGTTCCTTGCTGACAGCAACAGCTGGAATGTGATTAGAAAACCTCAGAACTGCGATGCAGATGCTCCGAATACCGAACCAGCTGACTTCTGACGATGTTCTTGCACAGCCTAGTGTACTTTTTTCAGTTGGATTATTAAAAACCGAATTTCAGTACCAAATTTTCTATTTTCAAGTCTATGGCAACATGGGAGAGGGAAATATACGTGCCATAACAGCAACAGAAAACTTCTAGGGAAGAAAGTTTGTTGTATAAAAGTTTTCGGGAAAATGTGGGGAAATTTGGACAAAATATCCTTTTCATCCCACCAAAAAATTGCCTGCTCCTACACCTACGATGTAGAAGTTATTGTGGAACTTTTGCATCCAATGAAGCTTCAGTGGTGCCCTAATTCAAAACTCTTTGGAACATCCCCTATCACCAAACAATTTTTAGCATTATGCCTTCTGCGATATGGCGTCAATAGAATAAGTCACATATAATTCTTTATCAGATTCTCGTAGTAAGAAACAGTTTCTACCAGACAAAATTAGCTCAAAGCCTTGTCATGATCGTATTAAATTTTTGCTTTCAGTGTTTTCCAAGAGGATGTGGCTGTGTTCAGACCAGAGGTGTCGTAAGGATGGATTTTTTAGCGGGAGCTAAAGGATTTTTTCCAGGGGGGTAGCAGTGGTGAAATATAATTTTACCAACTCTAAGAGAAAAACATTCATCTACTACAAAGTTAATAGGAAAATATCAAATTTCAAAATCCAGGGGGGCCTTGTCCCCTTTCCGATGCTCATGGTTCAGGCGGCTAAGTGCTGCACTACGTTACGTTTCAGTGAACGGCACCCAAGTTTGACAAACTACTCGGGTTTCCGAATGCAAAGGTAAATGGTTTATATGTAAATGCTTTGCCATTACATCGTCAGGTATCAGACATTATGCTTTTTTCTTTCGATGTCAACTGTTTCGCAATGTAATGGGAACACGCCACGATGCTGACGGTAGTTTGTACCGCGCGGAGTACTTCATGTCAACGCACGTCTCTAAACCAATGGCTGTTGTTGTCGTTGTCGTCAGGGTGGTACAGTTTAATAGTTTAATGGTCAGTGCTTTGTCATCAGGTTTTATGTTGAACTTCTGGCGAGCTCAGAAACCGGATACCAACTGCTGAATAAAGAAAGCTGGCAACACTGGTTTTATTTTCATCTTTCTAATATTGGGGACACACGAATCAGCCAGCCGGGTGGAGTGGAGCATCCAGCGTAGAGCATTATGATATTGCAAAATACGAATTGTGCAATCGGTATAGGATAGAGATGACACGGGCTAGCACTTTTGCAGCCCAGCCCGCCCGGAGCTAAGAAGAATGCCCGGCCTGGCCCGTCCATGCTAAACCACAACTTATTTTCTGGCCTGGACCGGCCCGTGGCCCGTAATATACCGTAACCTCAAAAGCAAAGTAACAACACACAAGTTTTCAGTTCATTGTCCTTTGGACAATAAAACTATGTAGTCTTAATGGCTATAGGTCCACCAGAGCCCTTTTGAAAACTTATTCGTCCGCCGCCTGTAACGTGACACTAACACACAAGTGTTTGCTAGGCTGCACCACACTTGCTAGTGACATACTGAACCTAAACTTTAAACACTAACCTAAACTTAACATCTAATCCTAAACTAGGGGTTCCCACACTGGGGTACATGTACCCCTAGGCTAGTAGGGGTGAATTTGCCTATCTGGAGGGGTACATTCGAGGTTTGCAATAGAAGGGGAAAAACATGTTTATATATTATTCTTTTCGAAATATTTATACATACATCAGTGAATATTATTTTCAAAATCATTATATGCTTATTGGTAAATGCATTCTTGTTATTTTCCACAGCCTTTTTGTCATAAGAAATTTTGAGTACATGCTCATCTATCGAAATGCTGAAGGGGTACATGGCCAGAGAAAGTTTGATAACACCTGCCCCAAACCTAAACCCAGTCTCGTCGCCACGGGGGACCTTTGGTGGGCTTAGATTCCCAAACAAAGCTCCAAGCCCCCTATATTGAAACATGAAACACTATAAATAAGTGGAGTTTTGTCAATTTTTAGAATGTCAAGCCACCCCGCACAAACGCAAAGCCCCCCTATTGAAAAATTTCTGGCGATGGTTCTACCTAAACCTCGGCGACAGCCAAAGACTATAAATGAAAGTATTTGTTGTTTTGATTGATTCATAACATGGTTCACTGGTTTGCGTGGAAACAAGTGAAACAGATCATCAACAGAACGGTAAAAGGGAGAGAACAGTAGCAAAACATTTCCTTGTTAGATTTTGAAACTTTGCAAATTTTCGCCTAATTGGCGAGCAGACCGCAGCGACCCGGAATGCCGTCACCGCTAAAAAAATTGTTAGCGGACTGTTTCAAAACCTTTAGCGGAGTGCCCGAAGACTGGACTGTTAGTGGCCCGTGCCATCTCTAGTATAGCATCAAAGATGAGACCAATACAAAAAGGGAGACGAAGCCGAACTACGGTCTTCCGCAAACCGCCTTGCGCTTCAGGCAGCACAAGAAACATGGCGGACCTCACACAAAATAAGGAACATGGCGGTCCTGGCACATAAAATCAAATTAAAAAGCGGAAATTGACCGTGACAGCAGAAAAACAAGCACTGAACGACCGGCGTACAAGTAGTTTACAGATCAAGAGGCGAACGCGATCACCGCAGTTTATAGCAATTCGAAAGGAGCGACTCATCAGCGAAAAACTTAGCGAAAGCGGAAAAATCGCTTATTTGTACTCAGCCTGACGCGCACACACGCAATAAGTTGGCGCCGTCTTGTAGGTTGCAAAATGGCGGCACGGCGCTGCAAGCGTAAACATTGCAAGCGAGTACGCCGCGGGCGCTGCACACACGGCGCATATTCACAAAGAGGTATTGAAGATGGCTGCAGCCTTATGGCTCGCTTTGCCGTGCAGCGCGATACGAGGCTCCCGTAAAACGAACCGCGCAGCTCCTTTTTTCTTCTTTGCCACTAGTTGCCTGTAATAGTTTGATCCACTTCCTTCTCACGAACCCGAAAGAACTTGGGCTGAAGTTCCGAAGAATGTTTAACGCAAAGGGAACGAGTTATCATGACGCAACTACTTAACGAGGAGATTTTAATGGCAAATCCTGTCTGATGGGTTGAAGGCTCGATTCGTTACGTGACAAACCACGCATTCGCCGTCTGCTTCCCAGGACCGAGGCCAAGGGGGGAACCGCTGTTTCTTCCTTATAAAGAAAACCTCGTCGATTGCAAATCTACATTAGCGCTCGTTAAGGTACAGAGGTTATGCAGAAAGCGGAAGGACGAATCCCTGAGGGCGGGGCGTGCACACACGTCCCATGGTCTCGGTCGCTTCAGTAGCAGCGCGACGACTCACCTCGCTGTTTATACAAGTCACGAAGACACATTATATTGTTGAACTAAGCGCAATAACAACTGACGTAGGCGTGGCGATAAGAGATCGTAAGTTGAAATCGGTTCGTAGGGCATCTGGGTTCACGGCCATTCATCGTGTCAGGTGCACGTGAGTCAAGGCGACCGTCTCACGCGGCGCAATTTGCGACAAGGGCACGCGGCGTGGCATCAAAGCCGCGAAATGGCGCGTATTACGAAGGTTAATTGCACGTGGCGCCAGGGTTGCCGGCGATCGCCAGCCAAGGCAGCTGGGTGCGGAAACTTTCGTTGCCAGATATGTTTGTAAGACAACTGTATCCAGGAAATCTAATTGAACCTGTCGTTCTTTCACGCTCGACCGCCGAAAGAAACTTGCACCTGACAAAAATCTACGGCACGCGAGCGCTTCGCAGCAGAAATGTATGGACGGCCAGGGCGCTTACGCCGTTACACGATGCTCCTCCAATCAACACGCAGGACGAAAGCGACACCATCAAGAGTTGCGCGATGCGGTTGCTCCGGGCAACAGCAATCTACTTCCTCCCTTAAATTGTCGAAGTTTTGACTTGTTGCGTCGAGAAACCGCACAACACTTATTGGGTTTTCGCTGACGAATGGACTGAAGCAGCCAATACGGCTGCAACGTGCGATGAGAGTCAATAAATTACGAGCAGGTTGGGCGTAATTGAAATTATGGCCCACAGTACAGATGACACATCGCGGGGCGTGGTCCAAGGCGTGATATCGAAATGTATACCTCTGCACAAAACAAGCATTTCGACATGTAAATCTAAGGCTGCTTTTAGCAAACTGAAGGAAAAATTTTGTGAAAATTCGAGTGAAAACGTAAAAATGTTCGCAAAATGTAGTCTTCTGCATTTTATTTGAAAATGTGAAGGTTTCATAAGCATCGCGAATGATCACTAATTTTAAAGTGAGGCTAAAATCACGATACAATTGCATACCCAGTGGGCAGTTACTTTCTAAGATGACAATAATGACCAACCAGTAACCAGGCATTGCTCCCGCTAAAAATAAAAAGAAAATCCCCGACAGCCACGCCCTTATGACGGGGCCTAACTATTCCTCGGATGAAAAACGGTACCAGCAAAATGAACTGTAAAAAAACAGTTGTAGAGGGAAAACGGTTCGTTCGGCAAAGCATCAGCATTATTTCGGGAGACTGACTGCATTAGTGATCTCACCTTGCAAACATTTTTTGCTTCACAACGCACGTCACAAAGGTTGATTGTTGAGCGAACTAATGCAACCAATAGGCGGCTATGTTCTGCATCGACCATAGCATATAAACAACGCAATATAACAGCGATGATTGGCCGAAGGACCACGCCTCGTGTTGACGTCAGTTCCACTGAAAAGTCTACCGACGTTCTAGACCTGATCAGCGTTCTAAAGCTTTCCAGTTTTCCACGACCGCAAAGAGCAGATGTTTCGCATTTTGAAACAAGACATTGGAAGTTTAGCACTTACCCAGCTTTGCAGACGTCTCTCACGAAACGAAAACGATACAAGCGACAAGCTGGTGGTGATTTCAAGCATTCCGTCCCTGTTTGCCTGCGCGTTTTACATTTTAATTATCACATTTCTGCTGTAAGGTTATGATAAACTGACAGTTGAGAAAAATACATCCCCGCGAGGCGAATTTTGTATTTGCAGATATGTACTAAGAGACGAGAACGCCAAATTACATTACTGGGCGAAGTTAATTGCTATCTTGCGCGGCCCGTGCAATCAAGATCACGCCAATCAAGCAAAATACCCATGCCGAAATCCTGAGGCATGAAGACGTCATGCTGGCAATTGTTACGATATTTCAAGTGTCTGTAGTGCGCGCCAGGGCAGCAGCGCAACGCCATTCGAAGAGTTACTGTCTTTGCGCCGTTCACAGGGCGGGATCTACCAGCTTGTTAGGCCATCGGCTTAGGGGCCCAGTGGGTATATCTAGGGATCCACTGAACTACTTTGTCACGCAAGAACAGTAAAAACACTGAAACACACCGCGTTTGTATGAATTCGGGCACGCTCTGAGCACGGCCTGTGGCCCGGGCACGGCCTGAGGCCCACAAGCAGGGAAGCCCGACCTTAAATTTAAAAGCAAAAACGACGGCTTTCTGTTCCTCAGACTTCTACGGAATGAAAATTACATTGCCAAACGAAGCACAAGATATCAAACTGTCTCGGGATAGATGACGTTACGTTTTGAAATTAAATGGCGAAACTTTTCTTTTGACTACACACAACATTTGCAGGACGTCTGAATTCGACAGGGCTTGCTAACTTCGAGAACAAGGTTGTGGAGGCGAGTAAAGGGTGACTTGGTTGCGAGACAACCTGGCCCCGAGCTAGAATTGCTGAAGACAAACTGACAATAATCGGGGAGACTCCATGTTGGATAAAAACTGAAATGACACGCCAAGATCAATTTCTGGGGGAATATCTTCGTTTGTTTCAAGCAAAGTTACTACAAAGTCTTTATAGTAACTTTGGTTCCAAGAACTACTACGCACAGGTGCTAAGACGCATTAAGATCGCAACCGTTTGTGCTTAACGGCGCATTCGTGTCCACCGACTTGGTCCGGACACAACCATAATCGTTCACGAGTACCCGCGTAGGAAAAAGCGTGGATGGTTCATCAGTTTCGTTCACTTTGATAGAACACAACCAGAGACCTCTCACTTGCGTCTAGTGGACCACCTGTCGTGTCGGGGAAATCGATGCAAGAAATGCCTTTCATTGGTGAAGATATTTACAGTCTTGAAGTGTGCATTCCTAGTAAATGTGATCATTCTACTACGTTACCCCAGCAAGATCCTACACAAAAAAACGCCAGAAAATCAGACCACTGTTGAGATTGTTTCTCACCCATAGACTGTACGACACGCTGCGAAACAGGAATTTCAAACTTGCATTTGACCTGCTGACAGAAGCGCTTCGGCGTGCCTTATCACATGCTGTGATCAACTGCGCTTGATATGCAGACATGAACTACGTCATGGCAGCGACCACGGGACGCAAAACACTGTTGACAGTCAATCGTTTATTACATCAGAGCCTGCCGAACATTGCATCGCCGCACGCAGCGTGACAACTGCCGAAGTTTCGTGCAATAACAATCGAGGTAAAAATACACCGCAAGTAAGCGACATGCGACTGCAAATGAAAGCATGTTTGGCGTGCATTCTGTTCAACGTGCAGCGAGACGAAACTTTGAGAGCTTTTGCTCGTCAGTGTCCGGAAATCGGAGGATCGCCTGGAGTCGCCTGCTGCTTACAAGCGATGCATTTTTACCGAACAAGCCGAACACACGAGAAAAGAGAAACAGCGAACGGCGCAGGTAAGTGGACGACAAACTACTACAACGCAGCTGAGGTATTGCGCTTGATGCAAGGAAAATGGCCGAAAGAAAAAGGCGTCGTTCAACGCAACGGACGCCTGCAGCACATTGAGGTAAGGTTTTTCGGCGACACGACTGCCACTGATGTTGTGTAACTGGTTGATCGAGGACTGAGTCAATACTTGAAAAAAGTGAAACACTCCACAAACAGCAACACGATTCTTGATAGCAAAAAGTTTCCTCGCGATCATGACGCCGACGTTCAGATAATGTCGCAGACTAAAGGACTGATTGGAAACTCTCGCTTCCGCAAACTTGATTTTCTGAACGCTAACAGGACTTAACAGGATCTTCAAAGTGCTCTGTCGACAATGTTCAGAACATCAACCGCAGGCAATTGTAAGGTACGTTACAGTCGCGTTTGTTCATGTTTTCACGTCACACACAGTGGCCGTAGAAGAGTTTGTGTGTGATGTGAAACAACACATGGGTGATTGCAGACGACATAAGCTTAACCGCTTCCTACTCGACACAAGGACTAAAACCAAACCAGTGTACCAACATGGCAAGATTGGTTTAACCAAACCAAGCTGGTCACCGGAGATCGTTTGGCCACAACTTTGCGGCTTTTCAGCGCTGAAGTAAGTAACGAAAAGCTTTGAGGTAAGCGAACAAACAATAACTGCTGCTGTTCAATCTATTCAGAATATGGCGAAGTTCAAACTACCGTCGTTCGGTCGATCGCCCCTGTGTCAACTCGAGTCATAAGGATAGTTACCGTGTCTGGGGATTGAGGTATCGCGGGAAAACTGAAGACGAAGAAACGCACTTGGCAATGATTAGATTGAAGAGGTAATAACGCTTCGAAATCACTGGCCGGGGAGCGGCAGAGCAGAGACCGACGCGCTATCCCTGACGAGCGTTCCAGAACACAGAACATGGGACGGGGGCACAACTTCACAATGAGCACGGTCCAAAGTCACGCGGGCGCACATCGGGCTGGAGGTTAGAGTGCGTTTGAGGTGTTAAGAAAGGTGTGTTGAGGCGTCAAAAATTTAACAAAAATTCCGACCTGCACAGGAGAGAAAATTGCCAAGGATTTCATAGGCTACTCGAAGTAGGGTTGCTCGTCTGGCATTACGACTATCATGTACTGATGGAAACAACGAAGACCACAGCGCGTTTTCTTAACATTCTGAGGTATGCATAATGCTGGGAAAAAAATAGATGTGTGAAAATTGTCAGAAAAAAAACGCAATGCCTTGGCTGGTTTACAAAATTAAAATCTTTTCAATAGAACTTTTCAATGTGTGCATGACCGCTGGGAAAGAAATTAGTTTACAGACTCTTTGGGCATTGGACGAAATTGAAACGTGAACAACAGATCGTGCAACCCCACGGTTTAGCTTCACAGGGGAAATCCATGGCGACGCGCCTCCAGCCATCAGCTGCACAAGCGATGAAACGACTTTGATTGGCTCCTGCGCCGCTTCAAACTGTCGAAACTCAACATCGAAAGTCGACTCTTTCGCTCGCGTTGGGTCATAGTCGTCACAGGAGAGAGCAGCCGGAAAGACAATGAAACAGCGCGCGGTCTGGAGTGTCAGGGAGGTGATGCAAGCAGTAACATTAATCTCATACAAATGCATACGCGTCGCAAGCGATACAAACTGCAATCGGGCGAAGAACAAAAAACTGAGACGTCGCGCGGATTTTTTTGTACAACATGCAATGAATGGTGAGGATGACGAGAACCGAACCGCCGAAATAGAACGCTGTTGCTACGGAAAGCAGTGTTAGGAAAAACGAGGCACAACACAAACTGCATCAGCACACGCGATACTGTAAAGCGGCAGCTTGGCGACAGTCTACAATCCCTGCTGAGAACAGTTAACAGCGAAGTCCCTGAGAATAGTATGCAGCGTCGAGTTCGCTTCAGTTTGAGATACTTCAGTAAACAACCGGGAAAAAGACACACAGGAGGCCGGTTCGAGGCCCAATCGTGCAGGACGGTCTTTCCTGAAGCATCCGCAGGAACGCCTAAAGAGGCAGACGAGAAGTTCGGCTATGACGCCACCATCGCGTCGTCACAATCCTGACGCGGGGAGGAGGCGAGCGGTTTCACCGCCACGTCAGAATGAGATGAAACCGGTGACGCGTGGCAGCCTGAGGTCGCGGCGGCGTCGTGATCGCCGGAACAGAAGAAGCGTACTGGGGATTGCGGGGAAATGGACCCGGCAATGCCGCTGTCTCCGGCACTGGACGAGCGCGGGGGAACAGGGGGCGGTTCCACTTTCACCGAATCGGTCGCGAGGCCCGGGCCCGGGTCCGCGACAAGTTCCGACTTGGCCGCAGGCAAGCGATATGCGGCTACACCAGCCAGGGCGTCGTTCGGCTGTGCTTCGTGCTTGCAAATCGGGCCGGCGCGGACTTGGACAAGGGGTGGCGGTCCAGTCGGAGACGGCGACGAAACAAGGCTCGACGGTGGGGCGGATTTCTGATCCAATTGAATCCCGCCGTTCAACCCCCCCTGCGCTTGGCACTGCGCCATCGCGTAGAAATTTTGCAGCAGAGGTAAATAGCTGCTCAGGTTGGAGCCGGAGGCTGCAAGCGCTGTGGAACGCGCAGCCGACTGTCCGATCCCGGGTCCATTCGCCATACTGGCGACCGCGTTCGCGTTCTGCATCAGCAGAGCGAGTTTCTGAGATTCGACGCTGTTCATGTACGGCCTGAACGCCGCTGTCATGGGTGAACAGGGCTCCGGTGCGGCGCCGCCTGGTACCTGTTGACTGGAAGCAGCAGATGTGGATCCGACGCGGCCTCGAGGGGCGCGTCCAGACCAGCGGTTGCTGCACTGTTGGTGACGCAACACGTCGTCATCGACGAAGTCGTCCTGATTGAACAAGTCCTCGAGCGAAAAAAGTCGCCCCTTGACAGGACAAACGTTGGTGCCGTCTTCGCTGGCCGCGTCTTCGAGCAGGAGTGCTTCCATTATGGCGGCCGGATCCTCGATCAGAAGGCCGCTTTTGAACAGTCGGCGCGGGATCCCGATCTTCAAGTTGCCGTTACTGAGGTCGAAGACCTCCGTGAGGTCTTTCCGGTAACGGAAGCCCGAGTCCTGGGCGTAGCGCGACACCAAGGTGTTCTGCCGCTGCAGCAGGTCGGGAGCGATCGCCGACACGTTCACAGTCCAGTAGTTGCCTTTTGCTGTCGGCCGGTAAGGATTTTTCAGCACCTGCACAACATAAAGACAGGGAGGGCCATTAATTATTGAGAGTTGATCAGAAGCAGCAGGCACCACCGAATAGTTCTAGGGCGAACTTGGCGCGCCGTCGACGGTGGCTTTCAAATTTGCATAATTCACCGACTCGATTATTGCAAACCCAAACAAAACGAGATTGACGAGAACAGAACAGGCTCCGCACAGATAAGGATCGACGGCTCACCTTCACGAAGCATTCGTTCTGAGAAAGGTTGTGACGCACCGAGTCGCGCCAGCCCTGATAAGAGCCGTTGAAAAAGGGAAACATCTCGGCGATCCGCTTCAAGATCTGCGCCAGTCGCAGCTTCTTCTCGGGCGAAGATAAGATCGCCAGCGTGATGAGCGACACGTACGAGTACGGGGGCTTCGCGTAGCGCTTGTAACGCTTCCCGCCGCCGCGGGCTGCCGGACCGGAGCCGTGGTGGAGCGCCGACGGCGCCGGCAGCTGCAAGCCCGCCTCTCGGTGAAGCTGAGCAGGTACGGCGCTGACAGTCGAAGTCGTTTCCGCTGGGAGAGGCGTCGGCAGTGATGTACTGGTCAGCGGCAGGTTGCTGGCAGAGGAGCCAAAACGGCGGAGCGAGTTTGGAGCAACTTGCGCTGACTCTCCGCGTTCGTTCTGGAGCAAAACGAAATGACGTTACGATATGACAAGTAGGTTGTTGATCGTGAGCGCGCCAACGACATCAAAGAGAAGCAGAGCTCCAGAAATCAACTCCTTTGATTCGAACAACACCACAATGAACAACACTACTCGACTTGCTCGTATGATCTGAAACGCTCAATCCGATTGCGGTTGAGAAGACACAGGCCACGGTAATTTCCCTTCGCACGTTCGAGTGACGCAGCGCACAATATAATTCGAAGCAATTGACGAAGATCAAAATTTGAAAAATAACACAACAAAAAAGCTCGATGACTCACTATTTTTCGCCGTTTCTTGGGAGGATGTGCGTGAACCGTTTGCTGGCGCTGTTGTGCTGCGCTGATCCATCTGTGCAAGTACTCGGTGGCCAGGGGTGCGGTGGACACCGCTTGGCCGTTCTGGCTGTATACGGGAGATGAAAAGGCGTCGCTTTTCGGCGACTGCAGGTACGGAGCCAAGGCACTGATTTGTTGCTGGGTCAAACCAGCAAACGCGGGAGCTGCGAAAATTGGATGCTGATAGGAGGATGAAGAATTGACAGGCGACGTCGGAACCTTGGAAAGCGCAGCCGCCGCCGTGTAAGGCTTATGTTCCTCGTCGCTGCGAAGGCGAACTTTGCTGGGAACTTTCCCGAAAGCGGGCCATTTCTTGGGGGCACTTAAGTCGAGCGGCTGATTCGCCGACAGCGATTCATCGCAGGGAGCACTGTTGCCGTTTTTTACGGCAGACGAGGCCGGTTCTTCGATGTCTTTGGTGAGGTCGAGCGGAAAAGTTGAGGTAGTAAATTGCACAGTCGACGCAGTAACGCTTGACGCAGATGACACGCAGTGTTGAGGCGGAGATGAGGAGGGTGATGTCATGGAAACGAGAGGAGGCGGCGGCAGCAAGTTCCCCATTTCGGACCTGGCTCCCGACTTTCGCACACGATCGGCCGACGCCTCTTGGCCAATCTGCCGGTTGGCCGCGATCGCGACCAGGCCCGACAAAGGCATAGGGCCGGCGTAGGAGTTGGTCTTGTCGGCCAGGAGACGTTGCACGACACTTCTGGCTTCGTCCAGAACTTCCTGAGCGTCGCCGTTCGGCGGAACGCAGGACTGGACCGTTGGCTTCGATTCGCCGACGACGCGAAGACCTGCTGCGCACTGCTGCTGATAAAGCAGAACCTGCGACCAATACATTTCCAAGCGTTGGCGCAACACCGCCATCGTATCGCCGCCGGCGTGCGCCGCGTTTTCGCATTCCGCGTAACGCGCTTCCGGCGCGATCACAGTCACCGCCGGCAGGCTGGGCCCTTTTCTGTCCACCTTCGTCATCATCGGCCAGTGATTCGTCGCAAGCGGTAGAGCGTCATCGCCGCAGGACATCATCACTGATGAAGTAGAGGGGGGGCGTTGAGAACAAGCGCGCGACCAGTAAAAAACAGCGTACGCAACGCAGCATCACCGACGATAACGCGTGACTGGAGCTTTTGTTGGGAACTCAAGTTGGGCGAAAGGAACAACTAAAACGTTTGCAGGCGCACGATAACATGTTTCATCTACGAATGAGCCACGAACCCGACTCTGAATCCACAAACCGGAGATAAAATTTACTAGAATCCGATTCCCCATATGAAAATCAAGGCAAAAGAAAGCCTACGCCTCCAGGTGTTTGGTGCAGCTTTGAAAAATAAGCAGCAAGTTCCGCAACGGAAAAAGAGGTTCTGAACACATGCCGCACGAAACAAAACTCTCGCATACGCGATATTTTAATTGTGAAAAATCACGTCCGACCGGCCCCACAGTGAAGACCAAACCATGGCAGCAAGACTTATAAAACCTAAAGCTCTGCCGTATCTGCAGCTAGTTCGAGGAACACAGAAGATACGCAAATCTACAAAGTAGAAGTAGTCTGCCTAGTACCTATAATGAAAACCAAGCGTACCTTAGAGCACTGGAAGATGTGTTGGCGCGGGCAGATTGCGCACGTTGCTTTATTTCCTTCACCCGGCTGGCGCGCTCCTTTGCTTGTTTCTTGTGGGATGCAGAGGGTGCAGGTCTGCGTTAATAAAGCGCTAGTTGTTACTAAATAAGTGAAAAAACAACTGTTGAAAGTAAATCGCTGTGTTCGCCTCAAAGTGACTGCACACGTTTCAGTCCTGCAAACATTTGTTCATTACTAGCAATTTGCTCGAAAAGTCGTCGCCATTGCTTGAAACCACTATAGACTATCTCTCATATTTTATAAACAGTCAATCAATTTTACGATACCAGTTGAAGAAACAAAAGTTATCATCAAAGCGCCTTTTAACACTTATGAATATAAAGAGCATACAGAAGCAACAGAAACCATTAAAGCCACGCATTTACATTTAAACATGACGTTCAGCGACCTATTGAATTACATAACACATCGACAATAATCAATTTTAAAGCAACTCAATATTCAGGAATTTAACACATCTGCGATCTAAAACAGCGACCGTTTTTGTTTGTTGTTTTTTTTTATTTAGCGGCGGCGATCGACGATCTTTCTGCGATGAAATAGATGCTGCTGTTGCTTCAAAAAAGAACCAGTGGCGCGAATTCCATTTGAAGCTAGAGCAGCAAGAAAGCACACAGTGGCAAACGAGAATGAAATTCATCTCTCAACCGCTGGCCTTTGTCAAGACGACATTTATATTACTGTCAAGGCGAAAACATTACAAGAACAGATCAATCGCGCTTTCGACATGAGAAAGGGATCAAACTCTTTTCGCAGTTATGGCTTCCACCATAAATTTAACGTTTTCCTATAAAAGTGTCGAAATGAACTTCTGAAAAAGAGAGTGCCAGTCATGGGCCATGATCGGTATAACTTGAGATTCAGGCACAAAGGCTCTTGTCCGAGTTTTTTCTGGAACCGTGACCGTTTTTGCGCCGCAGCAAACGCTTGGCGTGAAGCCAAAGCTTTAAAGTTTCGTTCAGAACTTGAGTTGTCTTGACTTGGCCAGAACATTCCCTTGACTGACATGAGATGCGCGTCATCACTCACGCAGGATTAAGTACACCAGACTGAAAGCCAGATATATACGTACGAGGATTGCTCAGCTTGGGTATCGGATGGGGCAAGGTCACTTCTTGCTTGAGCGAGCTCGACTAATGAATCCACCAGGTCGCCTTTAATAAGATCAAGCGAGCTGCTGGGGGTGTTCGATTCTCCGCCACCTGAAAAGACAGATGAGGTGTGAAAACGAAACACGGGAACGAAGATGCAAAATGCGTCAACGAATCATCGACCAGTCCCTTTTATCTGCAAAAACAAATTCTCCTAACACATAATATTTATCAAAATTGTTCATTTCAGAGCAACTCGTTATAATGTCTATACAGGTATTATTCCGATTATTTTCTTCATCTGCTGCAGAGACATCCTCAGCTGTTTTGCCCAAATCGAATGTCTTAAAAGTCATTTCTCATAAGAGACACACTTTTGATGGTAAATTGAATAGATATTTAGTTGAACAACTTGACAACACCCGCCATAAAACTGCGACATGACCGTCACGAGACAAAAGAACTTGTATCGAGTTCAGGGTCTCAATAAATGGCTGATTGAAGCCGATTTGACATGTACGACGTAATCTTCCAAACGATGATCAACAGTTTTTTTTAGAGTTCGCTTGATAGCAAAATGGTCGCAGGCATCGCATCTTCGCTTTATTCGGCATGCGTCAATCCGGGCAGTTTAACGAGCGGCTGCTGAATTACGACGCATAGAAGGGGTCAGTTGAGCGCGGTGATCGGTCGCGATCGAGCGACTTCTAAACAATTTAAACCTGCGTTCTATACGTGTCGCGAGCAAAATGACAAGCGACATTGAACGTATAAACACGCTATCTAACTCGAACGGTGCTGACAGGCCAGCGCGATGGGAACTAGCGCCATGGACGCTTTAAATGATCGCCTTTGAACCGCGCCAAGCAGCGCAATGACGCCGTGAGGCCGCGTGCGCGTTTGTTGGCCGCCCTAATTAAAGCTTATTGGCGACAGTGAACTTGACGCGCCAAACCGAAGTGTTTGCAGCCGTTAGAATGCGATCGGAACACTACGACTGCCATTCTACACGCCTGCTACCGGTACGGGTCGTATTTCTATAACACATTAGGGGCTTCACGAGTAAACCCACACGAAAAATATTTATCCACCAAGAGCTTTCACGTTACAGGGCCAAGAATCGCGTGTTTCGCAACAGCATCAGCCAATCAAAATGGTGACTGGAACGCAAAAGCCAACGTTCTGCAACGAAACGCCAAGACGCACTTCAGGCACGTGTTGCGACCACACGCAAGTGCAGCCTGGTCATCTTTTTCTGAGTGCATTTAACATAACACACGACCCAAGCTGACCAGTCACGGCGGTTTTCTGTACGGTTTTTGAGTACGCTTGAATAAAATTATCTTCCATCCACATCGTTAACACGCGAGTCATGCAGGGGGGCAACTCCGAGTGTACAAACTAAACTTTTCCACATGACTCGTGCATGTAACGCACTAAGACGACTCACTTAAAATCAATAGTTTTATGTAACAAGGGCTTCTCACTCCAAAATCGTTTGTACAAAAAGACATGGAAAAATTCAATAAAAGAATTGTAGCTAAGCACTGACTTGTTTGAAACACGAAGGCGTACAGTAATCTTAACCATTCGACGATTTTGATGTCATATTAGTAAATACTATCGCTTTTTGTGACTTGTGCTCAGGCAGTGCTTGAGTTAAATACTATCGTCTCACTAATGTCTTTAGACTATGTTCAGAACAGCCCTTCTCAACCAATGAGCTGCAAAGCAAGCCGAATTGTTGCAGTACAAAAAGCTAATACCTTCAAATATGTGGGGAGTATTATGGGGGGAAATTCTCATATGCAACAGTAGACTGTTACTTTCTTTTGACAAACCAGAAACAAGCCACTTTTGCGGTTTGAACGTAACAATTCTTTAGTGTTTATTAGATTGCAGAACAATCGACTGGTTGTTGGCGTGTTATTGACAACAAAACTTGAGAGTGGGCCTCCAAAAAGTTGTGAGTAAACGTTGGGCGCAAGTTGAAAAAGGTGAAGCACTGCAGCGGACTGACTGGTCTGTAGCAAAGTGCACCCACAAAACCGCTCCCGAATGCTTAGCATACCAACACCAAAAAAACACTTTCTGCAATGAACTAACACATGGCGTTACCAAGCCCTTAAAACAGAACACTTTGCAACAAGCAAGTAAAGCCTTTACCTGCAAAAATGTTATTCACAAACGTCAATTTTTTCATTCAAACAACCATAAAACTTGACGGGTTGCCTATTTCGCTGTGTTTCCGCGCGCAGTCGGTTCTGCACACGCCTGCTATTTCCTGATTTGAAAAAAGCATTACTGTGCTTTGTTCTGTAAGAATATCACGAAACCTGCTGCCAAGATCAAAAAAGAACGTCAACGTCAGGCATTTCAGCATGACGCAACTAACGTGAGAATTACTTCATCCAATTCTCGGTACCTCCAGTTAATAGACTTCTAAAATTTGGCAACGCTTTAAGCGAATCATCGTAAGGCGTTCTTTCAATGCCTCGAGAGTCAGTCGCTTCAGCTTGGCAGTTTACGTAATTGATTGGACGGAAAATAAGCTATGTACATACAGGACCGCTCTTCCAAAATACAAAAAGCGCTTTAATGCTAGCAGGTATGGGTGGTTTTGAACACACCACTGGAAACCTCCCCAAACCGTGCATCGAGACCCAGTTCTTTCTCGCAGCGGTGATGTGTTGCAGCACTGGGAAATTTTTCTGCATAACGAAAAGGAGTTCCGATGCTTCTCTTCACAAAAACGTAATGCTTGCAATGGCTGTGCTTTTCAAAACAAAGATAAGTCTGTTATCGGAAATTAAAAACCTGCATTGCAAGCTACCTATTTTCGCAACATATGAATTTATCGTTAGATCATAACCATCTAAAATTAACTTACGCAATGCGTTGAGCTGGCACTTGAGCTGATGGTACTTGTCATGCACAGCAGTGAGCTGACCTAGGCTGTCTTCGTCCAACAATGATGAGGCAGTGCTAATTGCTTTAGGCCAGCCAGTATCAACACTTTCGTTAACTACAAGAGTTTCATCATCGTCCTCGCACTCATACAAATCCTCTGAAAAAAAGACACCATTTTATATGCTACGCTTCAACTCGATCAAAACTCGTTACAAACAAATTCAAACATAACTGCACATTTGACAAAGGCAATTGAAGGGCAACACTCTTTCTGCTACGGGCTGCAACGCAAGATTTTACAAATAAATACAGAACTATTTATATTCAAATCCACCGTACGTGTGAAACACATAGATAAGTAGAGCGTCAAGCTGGAACGAACATGTGCTATATATCATTCCTGGTAACGAATATCCATCCACGAAAAGCTGATTGCTGAATGCAGGAAACGGGACAAAATCGAAAGTATTGTTGTTGAAATTCAGCGCACAACAGTTAGTTGGCAATTTCGTTTTTAGGCGATGCAGGTTGATTTCAAACACTAAGTCGAAGTCACGAAACCTTGCGACTACGAGTTCAGCGGCACTCACTTGTACAGTAAAAACATTTTGTTGGTGTTGCTGTTGGTGTAACGTACCTTTAGAAAAACACACTCAGGCGTATCGAAGGTTCTCCTTGCAAGTCCAAGTGTGTTTTTCTAAAGGTACGTTGGTCTAACCAAATTTACCAGCCTGAACGATAATTGCTGGAATGAACAACTGAAATGGAAAATGTGTATCGGATATGTGTCAAAAACGACGTGCTGCAGTGTGGTAACTCCCGTCTTCGGCCCACCGGGTCGCCACCGCAGTGCTCACACGCAGGCGAATTGTAAAAATATTTCAAGGGCGGCGCTCAAACTGTGGAAGGTAGTGAATAAGCACAGACCAGGTACGTATAAGACGCTTGCGAGTCAAGCCAGCGCATGTCACCACAATAAGCGACGGCAACGTGAGGACAGCCACTTTCTTAAAGAGGTATTATGACACGCCCGGTTTTTACGCCTCGAGTAAAAGGTAGAAAGGAATTTTGTTGATCGCTTGACTGCTCAGTGCAGCTTGGTCCCGGCTGACCAGCTCCAAGGAGCATGCTGTGGATTACGTCATGGTTAGCAACCATTGGCTCCTCCATGGTTGCCAACTATAGAAACTGTTGCAACCTCTAGGTAGTGGCTGGCTCGTGGTTTCCAAGCAGTTTACAATGCTAGTCACATCTTCTTAGATGCTGAAGTAGTGGATGTGACGTCATAGAATTAGACGTATATATGTGAAGTCACAGATTTCGTATGCCTGGAAAAATCCTAAATCGGGGCCTATGCTGGCTACGGAATCAAGCTTCCGTCCGAGCCTCGGTAATCCAGTAACCAAGTAGGGCACAGGCGTTAGTCATGGGCGAAGCGTCTATAGGGTTTTACAAGAATCGAGTGATTCACCACAAACGGGCTGCGGCGATTTCAATGTGCTAGTAATCAATCTAGTGAAATGACGAACTTTTCAAACACTGGCAAATTTACAACCAGGATCGGTTGCGTCCGTGTTGAGATCACTCGCATGTCCTTTTTGCCAAATGCTGACCAATGTTTGGATACTACGTCACGTGCTTTTGTAAGCATCGCAACCGGTAGAGCGTACAAATAAGTAACTGAAGAGCAAACGCGGCCGCCAAGTTACGGTAAACTGCGCGGCAAACGCTGCGGAAGCCACGCGCGACAAGCTATTTTTTTGTTAAAAGTACACTTTTCACTGAGCTTTGCTCAGTCATGCGTGACACAGTGGACAAAAGGAAACCGTCCACCAAAGAACAGTTCGTTGTAGTGTCTCATGTCAAAAGTAACTATGTGCATAAGCGTTCTAAGCAAGTAATTCGCGGTAATGATCGTCCCAATCTGATGGACTGTAGAATTACGTGCATTTAACACTAAATCCTCAACTGTACGTTCTCGATGTATTCTCTTTTCTGTCTTTTTACTTGATGGCAGCAACTGCCCTTCAAGACTTTTCGACTGCAACCAAGTAGTAATATCTCGCTCAACACGAAAATGAAGCAACTGAACACATTTAGTTCGGGCACTGTTACCGTCCATTAACAGTAATCTGCAAACTTCAGCAACAGATCAGCTTTGCACCAAGGTAAACAAGGGCAATGACAACAGAAGCGCAAACTAAGCAGATACAGCGATCCTCTATGTCTGAAAATAGGTATTGCGCTAATGAAACTGCCCGCCGAATACACAACCAAGCACAAATTGACTTTTTCTGCCAGTCGCAAGTCTACAGAGAACAGCAAGATCACATGCTCGTTGCTCCCCAGCCCACCAGCTACGTTATGGTCAGCGCATACCTGAAGGTTTTCTGCGAATCGCGGGCTCCAGCGAAAAAAAAAGAAAAACGCACGCTAGCGCATATAAAGCTTGCGCCGCGAAGAAGAAAAAAACGACGCAAAGTCAAATAAACACTGCGGGCGCGCGGATTTCGCGTTCGCAGCAGGTGCCGATTAAAACCGCGATGAAAGACAANTAGCGAGCGTCCGCGCACTGCGGTCGAACTTGCCNGCGCGAACCAAACACAAAGTCACAATCACTGCCAGATTAAGTGGCGCAGGGGTCAGTTTAGAAAAGGGCATTCCACTGAGTCGTGACGAGCAGCAGCGAGAAGGTGAAGAGAAAAAAGCTTTGTTGCCGGTCAGCCTGTATACGATTTGGAAAGCCGGTGCGTTTAGGTTTGTTCTGACCAACGCATCAGTGCATTTCGGGCCTCACGCTAGCACTGCCCAATACACGCGCCGGTGAGTAGGAAGATACTTGGTTGCGTAACTAAACTACGGTCGTTAAGGCTTCGCTTTTAAAGCAAGTCATCGCCTCCATCACCAACCGCGATCGAGGAGGGACAGAACGCAGGAGCGCGGACGGCGGCTGATTGCGGACTTAATGCGGCCGAAATAACGACACGCTTGGCGACGTTGCAGCGTCGCATGCGGAAACCGCTACCCCAAAAAACCTGCTGTTTCTTTCCACGTCTTTCAGCGAACGGCTCAGTGCATCAGTGGCCGGGCGCATGCATCTGAAAGACACAAGGCCGACACCGACTACCGCGGGCAGAGCCCACGCCTCGCTGCACATCGATTTAAGGGTTGATCACGAGTGACCAGTAATAATAAACTCGTTTTACCGCGTTTTGCTGCTTCGGCGGTCTCAAAACGACAACAGTTGATCCGCTGCATAATCGGCAAAAAAAAGTTCACCGACGATCACCAAACACCCATGCTCCGATAAAGTGACTGGGCATACAAGACGTGTCAGTACAAAACGAAAAATATGTGAAAGTTACTGCCAAGCAACAACAAGGAAAGAATATTTTTTTCAGCTACGCCAAACTGTAAATACACATGAAATGACGACAGGTAGATGACCGGCTGTCAAAAATAAAACAACTGTGTAGTTTTTCAGAGGGAATCATTTGTGTGAAAGCTCTAGACACCTGACTGCTGATCACTTACGAAATGATGTGTTTGCACAATCACGCGGCACCTTACAAGATCACATCTGAAGAGCAGTGACATAAAGGTGGAACTGTCAAAANTTTTGTGATCACCATGACCGGTGGACGCATCGGGCATGAGCTTCACAGAGAAAGTGGAGCGGAAACACAACACACGCAGCCNGCAACACTACTACAGCGCAGCATTTTCAAGGATCTCCGCGNCAGACCATACGTCGGAAGCAAACGTGGGTTCGAATGAGTCCGTTATAATTTGGTATCTTTAGATCATTTTTCGAATAGGGTACATACACGTTAAGGCAAAGTGCGTCTGGTTCGGTTCCGTCTTTAGTTCGTCTACCATAGAACATTCAACACAAATGTCAGAAAAACGCTTATTTTGCTACTGGGCTAAACTCGGCATGGTCTTTAGAACTAAAATAGAATTGAACATTGTTTTCGGTCGGATGGAATCAGAACTAATTAGTTCAAAATATTTTATCTGCCTGGCATTCAAACAGTAACTGACGATTTGAAGCACAGGTAGACAGCATCAAGACGCCATAAGTACTAATTATTCCCGGCTGAACTTCCAAAGCAAAAGAAAAAGCAAATGAAGCACAAAGCGTGTAATCAAGTTGTTGTTTACTACATACATATTCGGTCTTGGGCTGCAAACCAACACTTAAATATTTGAAATGGCGCAATAATATCCGATAAAAAATGACTTACATAGCGAATCAACAAGGCAACAAGATCGTCCACAATCAGCATAACGAGCGAAATGTGACGTGTGATACGCATGGCACTAATTCTGTACGACAAATCACATCCTCAGAGGTTTTCGTTGGGGCGTTGATCAGTATTTCGTGTGGCGAGACCGAACTCAATGATCACAATAAAATCAACTAGTGAAATCAGCACTGAAAATCTAATCAGTCAATTAATCAACAAAACGTTTAAAAAATACAACCATAGCAGTTGACTGCAATTTTCCTGCGTAGTTAACGTAAACCTGTCGAGAAAGATTCATGTTGCAGTTCTTGTGTAGTTCTCCTGCATATAATTCCGCCCACGCACTTTTTGCGTACTTACGATGGATTGCGTGGCACGTCCGCTTTTGTGGAAAATCAATTTTATCCTAGCCACAAGAAAACAGCTCATATATGTAAGAGGACTGTGACGTTCAAAATGATTCAAAAGAAACGATTTGGAATGGGATGATTATCACAACAGAAGCCATGTGTCCAAGGTCGACGGCTAACTGACGTTATTGCTTTTCTGAATTTGATTTAATTTTAGACAATTGATGGAACTACAAAATGTGAATTGAGTGTGCCTTTCTAGTGATGTCTGGCTTACATCCACCTAAACAGTCAGCGAATTGCTACAATGCGTAAACAGCAAGAAGCAACCACTACCGCTGGTCTACTAAAGTATTTTTACTGCGCTTGCTTGCAACTGAATTTGCTAGTTGAAATGAGGCTATTAAACAGTATTACATCCATTGCCGACTATTTCAAAAATATTAATGGGCTGCTTTCATAATGACAGCAACATATCTGTGACGGTAAAATGNCCTACAAGTTGGACCAGGACAAGCAAAACCAGAAGAGCTGGCCATGCAGATGCAAGCCTGCTACTTCGGCGACCAGGGCCTACTGTTTTCCACTTTTGTCTCAACCAGAGTTAGTTATATGTGACGACTGATTTCAATAGGTTGATAAAAAACATTTTCCCATTTCTTTAAAATAGTGGTGCAATTAACTGCTGAAAAGGTACGCATCAATATCGACTTACAGCCACTCAACCAAAATCAACTAATCGCAGGCATCGCCAGCGCTTTGAAAACTGCCATTCTGGTGCTCTTAACACTAATCAATACATGATAGGCCTGTTTTGTGACAGACTCAGCAGACCCCGATGATTGAGACGGCAAACTTAAAAGAAATCCTGCATAAAAGCATTCGTTTTCCGCAAAAATATTTTTCATAGCAGTGTTTGTCCGAAGCGAAGTGCTTTGTTTGTCTTCCAGAGAAGAGCATTAATAAGTCGACTTCAGCCACTAACCACGTGATTCTTTTACTGTTTGTGATAAAAGGCAAGCAATTACTTTTTTCGAAATACCCAAAACAGCGTGGAAATCACAGCATGACTCACAGCAGATGTTTTACACAGCGTTTAGCAACAGGAATGTAGCAGTTAACTCCATTTTATAGCCTATTGAAAATGAAAACAAGTTCACACACCTGACGACTACAGTATTCGCAGAACGCCTACGCAAAAAAACAATACCCGATCAGCAGAAAAATCCAAACTCACCACTTTAACCAAAACTTACACCGTGCTTTCTGAAAGTCATTTAAAATACTTGTTTTGACTGACAATGTATATGCTTGTGATGACGTTTCATTTCAAGAGCTGGTTTTATACCTGTAACTCTCGAGAACGCCCTCAGTGCTGTATGAACTATTCGGAAAATAATGACAAACAAGCAACCGATTGGCAACGGTATACAAACAGGCGATAGCGAACGATGTTTCTCACGATGTGCAAAACTCTTCAACTATCAAATTTTTTAATTTACCTGAAAGTTTCAAACTAACTAAATTACGTACAGCATTTATAGTTTCTGGTACCTTTACAGGGTAATGCTTCCTCCATTTTTTGCACAATTCGCAATCCAGTTATTGTCTTGCATTTAAACTGGATAACTCTGCCTATCTCATGTGTTAATATTGCCATCATTACAGTAAGGGTCAAGAAAGTTGACGGCTTGATCTTTCAAACAAGCACATGTTGGCGCAACGTCATTTCTAAAATATGTTTCAAGCAGGCATTGTCCTTGCCAGTTGCTTTTCCGTGTTTAACAGCCTTTTCCAGTACTACACAAAAACTGAAATAAAAAAAGAATTGTACGAGTACCAGTAACATGAGGTGAAAAGTTAGTGGTGATTGGTACCAACGCCATTATGGTGTCAATCTGGAAAATCATTACGCATGAAACAAACAAGCAACATTTTGTGCTACATGGTGAACTTTGACTTGAAATAGGTTTCATAAAGTTTTAACTGTTATTGTTTTTCAGGAACTAGTGCAATTGTAAAAAGAAACGAATGTGGCCAAATGAAATTGGGATGAGATTTAAAATCAGGCGAACAAGAAATGTTCTTCATCGGCAGGCCCAGCTAGTCAGGTCGGGTCGGGAATAGGCCTGACAAATATGCGAGCAATATCGATGCGCTCGCTCTGCATGGGACAACACTGGCGTTAACTTGCAGTGGACGGCAGTTCAACCAAATATGCCAAAATGTTTCTGCCGCAAAACCGCCATAACGAACCGCATCACAGCACAAATCGAGTTGCGAGACTTCAATCATAGAACGCGACTCAGCGACTTGTAAACACAGAACTACAACTACTAATGACGATGGCTCTGAACGAAAGTGAAATTTCCTCAAATGCGAGCTTTTTGAATATCTACTGGTTGCATTGGCAGGTTGGCAGAAAAATCAACTGCTAACAACATGTAATTGCGGTCAATGAATGATTTTTGAGAATAAGAACCAAGTTGTGATTCCACATGAATTCTGCGTAATTGGCTTCAAATTTTCAGCGTAGAAATGCACAGGTTTATCAACACCAACTTACGCAAACAATATTCCATATTGCGTTTGTGAGTGACACGTAATGTACATCGGACTTGCGTTAGGTCACGATCTACCCACCTGAGCAACAGATGCTTGCTAGTTCTTCGACAATTGGTTGCTTCACAGCATGGACAGACTAAGCTGCAGCTATTAGTAAGCACAAAAGGAAACTAGAACTACAAAAAATTATGCAACTTCTGGCTAGTAGGTCGCCTGTTCAAAGCGACGAGCCGACCTATTCAGTACCTTGCACCATTTTCACAAGCATCAATCGAAGGCGGATGATCCAATTATCCTGGGGCGCCATACAAGAAAATGCTTGATGACAGTTTGCGTTCAACTAACAAGTGCCATAATGAGAAAACAATGACAGCAAGTTCAACAGGCCTGCTACTGCATCCTGTCAGACGTGGCCAGACTAAAATTAACAGTAGGGAAAGACCAAAAATGAAAAGATCGTTGACTGGCGACGGCATTCTATTGAAAATACTAATTAAGCCTCCGGCCACCTGACATACAAAGCTAGTTGTCAACCAAACACACGAGAACTAAATCTATCTTTGTTGTCGGATCTGCATTAGCAATACGCAAACTACCGGCAAAACAAGATTTCAGAGGACAGACCGTAATTGCGGTTTTTGAGGGCAGAGGACAGAATCTATTTGAACATCTTAGACAGTTATTCTATCTACAGTAACAGTATCGACAGGATTAACGAGAAACGAGACATGCAAGATCCACGTTTTTTGATCTCCTTCGCACAGATTTGAGGATGAACATGTGACTCTTCCTACAGTAATGATCAGAATGTGATTAATCAAAGAAATGCACAACCGAACTTCTTCAGTATAACCTTCATGCGTAAACATCACCAACCTAGCTCCACTGTTTGCTTTGAAAGCGAGCTGGCGACCTTGTAAAACTATAAATCGCGATTTAAGAAAAAGAAAATTTTGGCCAAGGGTGAAACTGAACGTTAACCGATTACGCTAGCGCTCTTGCTACTCATAAAGGGGACCCATCTCTTCCCGATAAATGCATACGAGCAGCATAGGCAGGCATGCGTCGCCATCGTCTCGTTGCTGGAAATTACAAGATATTTTAGCTGCTGACGACAGGAACTGCGCGCGTCAAATAGCACTCATTCGCTGACTGAAACGCTCTTGTAATGACCACTACTTGACAACTCTGCCCCGAGCGCGTACCCTATCCGAAGTCCGGACGCGAATAAGCATTGCACAAGACGCGTGGCTCTCCAAGCGACCTCGCGAGCATGCCGTCGGGCATGTAATGCCCGTGATGGAACAGGAAATGCAGTGGCACCTCGACATTTCTATTTTAGCTGGCTGAGCGGCAGTGTTTATTCGTCGTTGACCAGGTATTCGCTCCAACTGCCCAAGCAAGGGTGAAAGGAAAGAGAGAAAGGTGATGCTCTGTGAAAACACAAGTGCGCTGTTGCCGAGGCGAAGCGATTCGAATATGTTTATTGTAGTTCAGGACTGACATTATTCCCGATGTGCTCAGCTTTATGGTCTGTGGTCGGTCAGTTTGCTCTAAATAGACTTGGCGCGCTGAACTGTTCAAGCCTGCCAGACCCACCTAGAAAAACCACTAGTCTATTGTTCTCATTCGTTTGATACCTACCTCGATTTTTTTGCTTGACGCTTTACATGGGGAAAAATATGCAGCAGGGTTGCCAGGATGTTCAACCCAGAATACACAAGGCGTCTTTCGACTTTCTCACCAACCAATTAACAATGTCAAATTTTGATGGCACAATGTAGGATGTAGGTCATGCGACCTCGCAATAATTGCCGGCTGTGAAACTCGACGATGGTTTGAAAACACGGTTCTCGCGCATAATTACGAGTTCGGGTCCACACAGCTGGAACTACACATTACTCGCGCGAGCTGAGCCTGTCATGTTTGGATGGATTAGACAACAGACAAAAGCTGCCAAGTCGCTTTGAGTACGCAGTGACAGTACCCGGTGGCCGGGGTAAGATGGTCAAAGCTTTTAATCTAAAAACCAGACAGTCAAGTTTACCTTGAACATCGCCGAATTTCGCTGAATCGATGATTCCTCAAGAAAATCACAGCGTTTTGTAGGAAACAGTTCGTCTTCAAGCATTTTTTTCGCGTCGAATCGAGCATCCGTTTCGTTTGACCCAAAGAAAATCTCGAAAACAGTGCAGCGCAGAACCGGCCTTGCACAACAACAGCACTTTGCTGTTCAGCCGATTGCAAGGCTGCGGGTGAAAACTGAGTGGAGAGAGCAAGCAACTCTTGCTTTCATTGCGCTCACTCAAAGCAGTCTGTTAATCAATCACAGTGACGATGCGAAGGAGCACACAGAGAATATACACAGACCACCACGGGTAGGGAAATCTTACAGAATGAAGGCAAATGCCGCAGCAGTTGATAGTGAAACTGTCTTCTTACTCAGCGACCAACACAAAGCAGCGCAATACAAAAGGTCGGAATAGCTATAACCAACAACTTCTCATTGCCGCAGCCTCTCGCGCGCGCGCGCGCTATTTCCACGGACAGTGACCGCGGAAAGGCGACGTCGGCCAGGGCGGCGCGAACAGGAACCCTTGGTTAGGGCAATACACAGTCAGCTGAACCGACGCGTAACGGGCGGTCTCGCATTCCTACGGTCAGGCTCTGGGGATGGACAGAATGGACCCGACAACACACGCAGTTGAGAGAAGAGAGGAGCTCCAGAGCAAAGCGGCAATGTTGTTCTGTGCGGCCGTCATGCCCAGGTGCATGTCAGGAAGGCGTGTAGCCGGGGCCGAAAGGGTTCTTAAAGGACGCATCCAAATGCAGCGCGAGAGGTCGCACGTCCACGAGCCTCGGTGTCCGAGTCGTTGATGCTAGTCGCTCACGAGGCCACGCAAACGAACTAGTTACTGAAGCACAAACAAAATCTTATGGAACTCGCCCCAAATGCACTGACCTCTTCACACGATTTCGTAGATCAAAATAACAAAATTTCCACGCTGAGATTTTGACAATGTGACAAGCGCTGGGCGTTTCAGCAAAAGGCTGTGTGATGTAATGTTTTTGAAAATACCCGCAGTAGTGACAGCGTCGAAACATTTTGCTGTGCCTCGCACATATATTATACGGGGAGTTGTCGGGTAGCTGTGAGATAGAAAACAGGCTTTTACTGAACCAAATGCGTACTCATTTGTTGTTCTTTTGCGCACAAGCGTACCGGGGAAGCAGGTGTGAGCAACAGATTTTAAACCGTATCGTTTCGATCCGCTTCAATTTTGACTGGGGAAAAGGGCTAGAAACTGACACAGCACTCTCGTTACGCTTGGCACAAGTGCACATTTCAGAACGATAAAAACAAATTCGGGTTTGCAAGTAGGAATGTGACAATGTGGCAACTGTGTGGTGTCAAAATTTAAAAAATTCTCTGCGCCAAGGTACAGGCGCTCTAGGATCTTTGCGTTGATACAATACAATAAAATAAACCTGCCATTCCCATTCCATAAAAACAAGATCTGGTGAGTTTCCAAGTTGGTCACTGAATGACATAGGTGTTACTGGAGACTTGCTATCGGCATTGCAATCTGTCCTATGGTAACAGCTAAGCATACAACATAGCATTTCAAATTTCGTCTCCGTCTTATGTCAAGCGTAAGAACTTGGTTGAAAATAAAACGAAGGTGAAAATTCAATTTAAACTTTTCCGAGACACTGACTTTGCATCAAGGCAAGCTAAACGACAACTACAAACCAAGCGTAGCACACACGGCTGTGGAAGCGCTGATGAAAATGGTTTCTGTGCGTCTCGTATCAGTCAGGTCAAAAGTAGTAGGCAACTGCCATGTTTCAAGAAACACCACGTACAGAACAAAGTCGTAAAGCCTTGTATTCTTCGCTTCTAACAACATATCAAAAAACAAAAACTTGAACAAGGTATCAGTTATTCCTTAACATTTGCCGGAGCATTATGGGAGTTGTTCATCAGCACGAAAACTACTTCATTTGATTCAAACCGGAGTACTGCTGCAGTTCGAAGCTGCTTCAACTCAGGGAACATACCATTTGTCCCGGTTAGTAGCATTTGTTCAGCACAGTGGTTTATTCAACGCATTTCCACTCACGCTGCTCAGCTGCAGAGTTTCAAGTGAAAATGCTGAATGGGTTTGCAGATGACCGACAGTCTTTGCAGTTGCGTGTTCGAACGGCACCCACAGTGTTGTCTGATCTAGTTGCCGCACTTTGAAGTGAGCTTTATACCATATGCCTCACCTGTGTGTCCATTCCTCACCTGTGTAATTTGACGAACAGCAAAAGCTTAATGGAAATATATGGTGAAAAAGTAAGATTATCTAAAATTCGTTGATCGTTGTCCGGTGATTGATTCGTCCTCCAGCGTTAAATATAGCGTGTTGCAATGTAAAGATCTAGTCGGTACAAGAACTACCAGCAATTCTGATATCGGTATTTTAACAAATCACGAAGCACAGACGAAGCCGTTAGTTAGCAGTCAAAGACAAAAAAGAAAATAACTCTGAGATTGACTGACACGTGACTGCGTCTAAGCAAAGTGTGACGCAGCTGTTTCAAAATGTCGAAGACCCAGATATTTCCACTTCCAACACAAATTCCACGAGTACCGAACGGACTCAGACCTGTTTGTTTTTCGCTGAGACATTTGGGTCATTTGTCCCGTAACAGAGTAGCACGAGAACTCGCAGTATTCATTATCGTACTTCTTCGGAAATTATGACCGAATCGACTTAGCTTTTTCGGTCATTGCAAAAAAATTCGGTATATGACCGAAAAAAAACAACCGCAGACGCCAGATTTAGAATACCGGTAGAAACGATAACAGGAGCTTGGAAGAAATTGCATCCGAGCACCTCGCCCTAATGCAAACACAACTGTCAAAAAATTAAATTAATCTCTCTACTTCAAGAACACATTTGTCAAAAGTCGCCTAATTTAAAAACACATTTGTCAAAAAATTAAATTGATATAAAGAGCGTGGCATGGTTGCTGATAGTTACCAGGAGTCGTGAAATGCAGTAATATTGCACACAATCTACGAGATGTACTGCACCAAAATTTTGTTGAAGTGGTCAACGCTGAAAAGCCGTGCAGACCACAGTTTCACCACAATTCGCCATTTCCAGGTAAGGTGTGTTTGCACATTGTGCACAACTTGTTGCCAATCCAATCGAAAGGTTAGTTGACACTTGTGTCATTACGACGATTCAGGAATCAATTGCAGATCTGCTTTAATGACAGTCTGTTGATGCGCTAAACCTGACGCAACTGTCGTGCAGCCAACCGACCGAGCCCACAAAGCTGAAGCTGCTGAAACGAACAGTATCCGAAGTGGGGAGCGCGAAGTTGCAATGGCGCAAGCCGGAGATTTTTGTCGAGCTACTTTTAACGTTTTACCACAACGTCTTTAAGTCGTTTTACGAAGCAGTCTCAAAATCTTTAGGCCGTTTCACAATCATGTATTAAACACGGGTTGATCTGCCCGGCACTATCGGCAACACACAAAATAACAAGGAACGGTCTGCCACCGTGGCGACTGCTTTTGAGCATTACGTAAACATAATGTGTTTTTACGATTGATGCTCGGCACGAAACTGACAAAGCTGACACACCGATTCGTCCTATTTTGACATCGATTAAAGGTGAGTAAATGTTTCTCAACGCAAAAGACTAAGAGCTGACTGGCAAACAAGGAGCCGAAAATGACAAACGGAAGAGGCAAGCAATTCCAAAAACAAAACTTGCGCAACTTTCAAAGCAAATGCCGAATTTGCTTTAAGTGGTGGCAGCTGAGGGAAATCTTGTTGTTTCGAGCAGCTGCGTCGTTAGTTGATTAACACGAAATGAATCAGTTAAGCGCGTGGCGCCTGGTCATGTTCACCGCATCGAACGCGAATGGCCCTTGCTGCGGAAGGCGCCGACGCGAGCAACACTGAGCGGCAATGGCCAAAGACGGCCGAGAGGCGGTCGGGGCCGAAAACAACCAACCGCTCGCAAGAGCACTGTGCAGCGGGGATCAAGCACGAGATTGACCGCATCCCACTTGCAATATGCGTGAACCGCTAGCAGCTTGTACATTCGGATCGCGTCATCATGCGGTGACAGCGAACAAAACATCGAGTGCGCGTCGACCACGTTTGTTTATCGCGAGGTTGCCACGTGGCGGCGTCAAGTTTAGCAAAGCGGTGAGCAATATCAGAATTGGACTTCCTTTTTTGAAGTCTGTCGACAAACATGAAGCTTCGCACGTCGTCGCACCGGACAAGAGTTCCCAAGATTCCTTCGAGATGTTACTCTATTCATATGCATCCCTAAACGCATACTCGCTTCACAAAACAGCTTTCTTTTCTATCAAAAATCAATATCGACGAAAAGTTTTCCAGAGCAAGCATCACCAAAAAAGCGCGCTGCCTTTGGGGCAAATCGCGGGCGTGGACGAAAGTGCGGCTGTGTATCGCACCGAACGATGTTAATCAAGAAGTATTTAACGGGATCTCAAAAAGTTAGTCAATATTTACTAGTTGCATGTCCGGAAGAGTGCAGTGGTTTGTTGATAGATGGAGCCGCAAACACGACGCTTCACATCGCCATAAAGCGGATAATCGGGTAGATACCCAGTTCATCCAATCTGCCGTTTAATCGGCAAGGTCTCTGGCAGAACCCTGCCATCAAACGTAAGACTCGCCAAAAGCACCCAAGCGCTGACTTTGATAGGATACATTTTAGACCCGCGCTCACGACGAGAAAAAAGGCGCTTTGGCATTCCAGAAAGAAGAGGGTTAAAAACGGAGTGATGGTTGTGTTGTCGCACTGCGTTGAAGTTGCCACAACCAAGTCATGGGACGTGAAACCCAAGCCGCGATGCGCGACGCCAAACAATTCGAAGCCACTTCAGCCCAGCCCAAGACCTGCAGTGCGTCATGTCACAGTTCAGGGGCAGCATGCAAGCCACGCGCCCCAGCGCTGAACAAAACTCAGCTCACGACCCGCGGTCATCGCGTTTGCGAGCAGTGAGCAAGACGCCGGCGTTGTCCATTCGGATTTCCCTCTCGGCTTACGCTGCTGGACAGCGAAGGGGCAGTGATAATTATACGGCATCCTGGCGGAACCTGGCCAGACGAACGGCTAACAGCAAGTGACGGAGATTAGTCTCACTGTGATCGCACGCCCAACAAACATTAACTGTGACGCGCGCACGCAGCAAGTTAGTCATGTTACAGGTTTCCGAATTCCGTCCTTATGCTTTTTACGACTTATCCGCTTTGGTCCGGTGCCCACGACGGAAAATACAAAATTTGACCGCGGCATTCGCACATCAAACGGCGACTTCCAGAAAAGGAAAAACAACACTGCAAAACAAGCACACACACTAAACGAACCAGACAGAACGTCGAGCGAAGCTGCATCGCAGAGATCGTTAAACTTTATCAAAGGAGCGCAATTTTGCAACAGCAAATATCGTGGAGTTGAATGAAGGCCAGTCGTGGACGAAAGGCAATGTAATCCCCCAGATCGAAACATTCCAAATGCGACGAAACTCTGCCGATCAAGAGGCTGTCACAACCACAGAACGCTAGCGGCGCTGTGTAATGCATTTTTTACTCCACAGCATAATGACAATGATTTCTGCAAATATCGTAGCAGCATTTCTGCAAATTTCACTGAAAACTTGTTCTTGTTCAAGTTGTACACGCAACATATGACAATTAGCTGTTCACGCACAACGCACCAAAAAATGTGTTCTTGTTTTGTTTGTTTTTTTGAAATTGTGTATTTTTTCAATAATAGCCAATCGTAGACGATCACTGAGAAGAACTTTTGTTTGTAAAAAACTGTCATGAAGTATCGGTTGGACGACTGTTAGTTTGTTTGTTAGTTAGTTACACTTCAGGTATCTTTTACTTTTAGAAAATAAAGATGATATGTTGAAATCGCAAATTCGTATTTCGGGCTTATGCTATCCCGAGCGCTCAGAAACAAACGAACTTTAAACTTTTCGCTCTAACCGACTGCTTCCATTCTGCAGCATACCAGGCACAAAAAAAGAAAACAACATTGCAAGTGTGCTTGCAAGTCCTGTTCGAGCGATTTTACAAAATATGAAGTCCTAGTCGAGCAGCAACGACACAGGTGCTATTTCCGGTCATATCGGCGTCTGCGAAAACAACCGCCCGAATATTCCTTGGAGCTTCGCTTCACCGCCCAAGCAACCACCTGAAAATAATTGCGCGCAAACAACAAAACCAAACTTGGGATTTGCGTCACCAGTGACGTCAGATAGCGGACTGGCAGTGACCATGGTTTGGGTGAAAAACATCCATGCACTCAATTAGCGGTGCAAATTGCGGAGTCAACTGCGAACAGCGCCGTTGAGCGATATTTGCCGAAAGAACGCAAGGAGCAATGAAGGAGAAGGAGAGCTTTTGCCGAACGGCAGCTTTTTGACTGAACGTTTGCGGAGGGAAAGCGCGACAGGATAATAAACGTACCCGACCGCATAAATATACTGGCTCGTTTCGGCGTCATACCTCGCGGGATTACAGTCAGATCACCACTTTTGGAGAAGTGTCTTTCGCGGTCGTCGAATCATGCAACGGTGCCGAAGACCGTTATTTATTTAAAAGTCACCAGCTTAACCAGACATTAAACAAAAAAACTGACGCAGAAGATTTTTATTGTTGTACAAATTACGCCAAACTTCGTTTCCGCTTTTCCTAAAAGGATTTACTCGTAGCGGCGATGTGTGGGATGGAAACTATCGCTCGGCGTTGATTGAAATCTGGATCGATGAGCCAGCTTCACAAACTAGGCGGCACAACTTGAATCACATGGCTCTTCACATAAAACTGAAATTTTTACGGTCCCTCAAAAAAATTGTTTCTTGGTGGCTGTCTAGCACACTTTCTTGAGAAACGGTGCTTTAGTATAGCTTTCAGTATTGTATAACACTATACTTCAGTTTCAGTGGAAGTAATTAATTGGAAATTGCGCATTTTCCAGTTTTTTACTTGTCTCAGCTTGTGTTTTGGTTTGTTCATTTGAGTATTGAGATTGCTTTCTCTCCTCTCGCTTTAGCCTTTCAGCTTTTCACCCGTAAGCATTGCTTGCAGATTCCAGGACTGAGGATGGATAGAGTTATTACGTGAAATCGATTTCCTATTTATAAAAATTGCTGATTGATCAACTTCCTCGCCTTTGTGGAGACAAGCTAGTAGCGACTATACTTCAGTGTAATATATCAACAGTATATAGCATACGTCGATAGTAGCCAAATCTTGCAGGCCTTCAAGTTAGTTTCAAGAAGTCCACCAACAAGAAAGACACGGGTATTAAGCGAAAAACTTAAGCACATTGAAATGAGTTCGAAAGTCAAAAAGTGCAACGTCGATCACTCCTGAGATACCAGTGAGACTAAAATCTTGTGACAACCCCTGTAACTGCTTCCCTTTGGCTAAACAACTACACACGAAATTGTCAAAGCGAGTTAAAGCGTTGGTCGGAACAAGTGATTCGTGCAACGCACTAAAATAACAGCTGTTAGCAGCCAACAACATTTCTAGAATGACAAATTCGGTGGCATTCACCTGCAATGCGACAGATGACGAGCACTAGCGTCTTTCCAAGTGTGTTCACAAAATCTTGCGCTTATGGTTGTGAGTCTAAAGCCGGGGAAGCAAGGGGTCTTTCCGCGAAACAGCCTAACCACAAAGAATAACAATTTAACCGAAGAATTTGCGATTTGAACAAGATTGAATGCAAACCTGACCGCAAGCTCCAGTCCGCACGCATCAGGTGTGGCAAGCCCGCGTGTTAGGCCAAACATCACGGCACGTGAAAAGAGCTCTCTATTTTCTCTCGACACAAGGATTACTTTGTGCGCACCGTTTTTTCCGGATTTTCGAGCTGAAGGCGAACGGTGGTAACGGAACAACATGCACACCATGTTGTTTTTCAGGGTAAGGAACATTGCTGAAGTTGCCGATTAGCCTGAAGCGACACTCGAACGATGACGTCAATGTGCATCGAAACGCGACCGTAAGTAGTTGCACGGAAAAAGCAAATGTCTCATATTTCGGCTCAGCTTCGACAGTGCAGCCAACACAACACAAAAACAATTGGGTTCTTCGCCCTTGATTACAAAACCGATGTCATGATATTTTACACAAACTTTCGCACTTTTTCAAGTCAATTAACGTCATTTGGGCCCAAAACACGGCAAAACTTCCCAATTAATTGCAGTATTGAGCAGGGAGAGTGATTTGCTGTTTCCGCGGCCGTTCAGTCTAGCTTCAAACATCGCTTGCATCCCATCACCACATAAAACCACAGCTAAGCTTACGAAATGACTAAAAAGATGAGGTTGCCTTTACTTTAAACAAATGCATTTTTTATTTTAGTTCACAAGTTAAACACCTCGAAGTGATGGAAAACATATCCACCGTCAGAGGTATTCTTAAGGTTCATATTGCTTGATATGAATTGTGATCTTGATTGAGCCTGCTTATTAACTCGAGGTCGGTGTAACTTTGCACAGAGCTGAATGTCCCATAACATTACTTTACAGTGGGACCACCATTTGGTCCAAAATGTTTGGCCACATTGTAAGCACTTTAATTTTCCTAGTTCAAGCAGCTGTACAACTGGCACGCAACGACCTCAAATAACATCGACCAGAATGAAACAATCACCAAGAGTGTGTCGTTGGTGAGACGTTATATCGAAAACTGTGTTTTAAAACCTGAAGAAAGAACTATTTCTATGTTGTAGATAAAGCTGTAACAACAACAGGAATTGTTGGAAAATTACAATTAAATAAAATAACGCAATCGAACACGTTCGTATAAACAGAACAAAAGTGTGCGCAAGTCTGCACTGAGAGAACAGTCCAAATAGTTCGTTCGCAAGGAGTCTGACAGGCAAGGAAATTAGGTCACGTCACGCTAAGCAGGGAAACCGCAAGCCGAAACCACACGACGATACAAAGGATGGTGAAGCTCTAACCACCGCAACACGTTGTCATGTACAGATTCCTGAAAATCGGCCAACCATTGGCCAAGTAAATTCCAAGACGGCAGCTGCAATCATGCACGCAATCGGTGAAAACATCCCGCCTCTTCAGCGACCCATCCTAATCAGCAAATGGTTTGAACATAACAGCGCTGGTATCAAAAAGTTGCTGTACCGCTGGTACTAATGTAAGGGTGATCTTTGGAAGAAATCTGCTTCCACAACCGCAAGGAACGCTTACCTTTCGATCACACACGATCCCAGGAAGGCATTTTCCGAGAAATCGCTCGTGCAATGTCTAACAAGTCGGCACACGGACATCAACACAAGCAGCAAAATAAGACGCGGGGAGCGGTTTTATGCCACCAAATTGACCTGCCAGTCGACCCGGATCAACCGGTAACTTGCAATTTCTACTTTCTACCACTCATCGACGAAGGACGTCAAACCACCAACATTTACGCGCGGCTGACCACACAGCGTCAGCAAAAGTAATCTGCAGGAATCAGTGAAGCGAGCAGGGGCTTCGCGGTGAGGCAAAAACCAACCTCGACCCTTGATTTCTTCACGCGCGTGCGAAAACAAAACTTAAAGGATAAAGCCCACTTCAGCAGTTGGATTCACAGGAAAATGAAAACGCAGCCGATGTAGTTTGCTGCATGTTGCATGAAGCGGCCGGCTCTTTTACGGGAAACGCGCGGCAGAACTTGGCCAGACCCGGCTCAAATAACAAGCTTGCTTCCTACGTTCGCGGTACACAAAACGACCAAGAAGTAAATGTTCACTGACATAATCTAACCATTACATGTCCTCCAACACAAATCAGCGCGCTGTTTACACGCTGCGAAAACGAAACCGTTCCGCGCAGGAAAGATCGCTAGAAGAGACCGTTTTGCAATGTAATGTATCGCCAAGCGTCATGTCTACAGGCGCGATTCGCTGCAGAAGCTTTGCACGTAACAAGGCGACTCACAATGCCACAAAATGAGTATGAGTATCAAATCAGTAAAAAACGATTCTGGAGCTGATGGAAAGATGAGCAATTGGCCACTTTGAGTAAAGTAAGCCATTCCAGACATTCGGGTGTTAGATGACGTAGCATGCACCTGACCACACCGGTATAGGTGGATGTGGAGTTACGTCGCCAGCTTCGGCTCAAGAATCCCAACTTAATAAAAATATCTTCCGACGTGGTTACAGCAATATGTGACGCGGTAAAATCACGTCTGGAACTGATACGGTGGTTATACTACACTGACAGTCAGTTAAGTGCCGCAAATCAGATGCGTTTTGCGACTACGGAAAGAGCGATAGTGTTCTCGTGCAAGATGAGCAGGGTCATCGCAAAGAAACAAAATCGCACCTTACAAGTGACTGGTTCAAGTAGTGATTCGCGATCTAATGTTCTTTGAAGAAATCACGCCATGAGAATCGTCTTTAACAGAACGCATAACGCGTTCTTTCAAACACTAGATTTTGCCGCCAATGGAAGCAATCAGATACTTTGGCGGACGTTGCAATGCTACAGGCTGCAAATATATTAAAAATCGGTGGAAATTGTGCTGGTACGGGCACAAAATTACTCGAAATAGCTGTTTAGCCGCCAAGTGATGGTCTAACGTCAGATTGACACGTTTTTTCACCTTTGAACCTAACATGGCAGTTTTAGAAATTCAAGAACGCTTAAAGCCTTCAAGGCGAGTTAGAGTGGCCAGTCAGGAAACCGATCTCTTGCTTGCATGATTGTGAGTGCTTGCGAAATATATCGCTGTCATAGTAATTTTCTATTTCTTTTCTTTCCAGACAGGAAACGTACTTTCATATATAACTCTACACTTTTCACCTCTAATTTTCAGTTCAGGTCGTCTCTAAAAATCGCTTCAGCAGCCATAACTTACCAGCTTGTTCTGTTGAAATTCACTCCACTTCAGAGTAGACACCATCGCTATGATGGTCAAAAAACCACATACCGTTTTCAAATTTCGCTGGTCAGAATACATTTTGCTGTTCAATTCCTTGCGTCACATTCGAATGGTTAGCTTACATTACGAAGAAAGCGTTGTCTCAACGAATTAATTATTCGAAGCGCATACTCTGTACGCATGAAGATATTTTATTCTTCACGTTTCTGAGTTACAAACGAATGATGTTGGGTTAAAGAATGGGATGGTGTCAGTAGAGATGGGCTTATAAGAATTTCGAATCCGATTCTCAGAATATTCGAATCCGAAACGTTAATTTATTCCGAATATTTGGAACCGAAATGATTAAAATCACCAACAGAGTTAAAATAAAACATATCCAAACGCATCTCTTGCCACATTTCAGCGCGTTGTTGCGTAGAAACGTTTAGTAGCTGTAGCGCTGAGCCCCGTTCTTTTCCTGCACTGCTTGACTGTCCCGTTTGACAAGAAAACATTTGCAAATCCTCAACATTCTGCACTACAATACAACAAGCTACGAACTTCATTCCACTGATCATGTCTTCAAGCCATGTGACGCATTTTTGTTAAATAAATACAAAAAAATGAGCTGATGAGCTTCACATTTAAGAAGTCTGGAAAACTTATTCTGGAACGGATTAAAAACTTTGGATTCAATTTTCATTATTCTAGACCTGTTCTATAATAATGAAACACTTAACCATTCTGGACTGCCCATCCTAGCCCATAGATGAAAGGTAAAACTTCGAAAAGATAGGCAATTGCAGAAACAAACTCATCAAACAATCAAAACACCAATTCACAAACTGCATCTTATATGCAATCTTACGATTGTGTTGGTGTTGCTTCATGGTTTAAGAAAAGCCAGTTTGGAAAGGTCTGTAATACGCACTTGAGAGTAGAGGGAGATTTTCCATTCGCGTTCGCTGCTAGGCTGGAAGCAACCGACAAAACCATATGCGACTTCTGACTTCGGTACAATTACCATTACCAACAATCGCCCAAAACGCTAACAGTTTTTTTCTTTAAAGTTCAAAAATTCAAAGTGTATATCGCTTGTTTCAAAATATTGTACCGTAGGACGTTGCAAAACACCTGCGGACGTATACGACAAAAGAACTGAGCATTCTTTAAGGCATTTTCAAAAACTTTAATGTCGTGGTGAAGTGCAGTCAGCCTGTAGTTGCTTTGCTCGTGGCGGATGATAACAAGCATTTTACAAAACGAAGTTGATTGTAGTGGAATAGACATTCATTTAGCATCTTCGGGCGACACCACTAAAAATTTACTTTCATACTGAAGAGGACAAAACAACGCATGAATCCAATAGGAGAAAACAGTAACCAGCACAAGTTACGCCATCGCGGCTTCCGGCGTACTTCAACTTTTACAAGCTTTTTTTGTCAGCATACAAAACCTAGTATTTATTTCAAGAACACGTTTTGTTTAGCATGCCCAAGGAATTCAGATTAATTAGCAACAGCACACTAACACAGCTGTAAATTTTTAACAAAAGCAAGAAAGTAAGCCTAACTGAAAACATACGATCCCCAACACCTGATCAACGTACCATGGCCTTCAGTAATAATTTGCCACAATACAAACTGCAGTGCAAGTTACCCGTCATTACATGAGGGAAACACAATCACAGAAGGAGAGCGCCAGTCATCGGGACCATGCAATTCTGAATTACACAAGTTTCTTTCTGAAGTGACACACATAAAATTAATTGGCTGCCACATAGGCTACAGTGACACTGCTATCACCACAAAAAATTTCTGCAATTATTACGACACGAATTTGTTTGTTGTTGGATGTTCGAATGCTCGGAAGTACACCTTCTCTACTCTTCACCGCTTTATTTGCCGGAAGGCAGAAGTGACAAATTGCTGCACTTTTGCCATGACGAAGATGACAGATCAGAACGATGTAGCGGTACACACGTTGGACAAATCCATAATTTATCGAGCAAACAAACGACCGACTTGGGACCGGTTTCGACTTTTGAAGTTCAGCAAATCCGCTGACATGCCAACAAGATGCGTTACACAATTAAAACCAAGTGAATATCAGAACCCGTCCACGTGCGAAAAGAAATCCAAAGTCGGTGCCTGACCTGAGCGCTTTGTCTGTATGACGACCGCCTCACGTGGCGGTCCGAGCCACCGCGGCCAGGCTCGATAACGATCTTTTGACGCACAAGGCAGCAGAAAAACTTTCGCGATGCTCCTGCAACGGCTGCGATGCTACTCACCGACAGTCATCTGCGAAGCGTACGCGACAAACTCGAACACACCGTCGTGCTTCATCTTGCGGATGATGTAATCAACATCGAGGTGCTTGTGCGTGATCACCTCCTGATGCAGATCGACGATGTCGCGCCAGCACGCGAGCGGAATGCGCACCTTGATTTTTGGCACGGTTCGTTGCGTGTGGTAAACGCTGTACAGGGTGTAAAGCGCCCCGACGCGCACCTGCAAAAAAACAGCGGGAGTTGTTGCTGAAGAACACACACAATCGCCGTGGTTCAGGCGATGGAATAACACGTATGTAGAAAACCTGAACGGCTTTTGCATGGGTGCACGCGCAGGTTGCTAGGGAACGATCCGATAGACCCAAACAGGTTTATTCTGTCTCAAACCGCCGGTGGATGGCAATGGCTCGTCTTGTTTCAGCCGCCACCTCAAATTTATGTCACAGTAAAGATAGTAAAAATCAGCTAACCAGTGTGCAGGTAGTATAAGGTTTTATTAACAGTTTGAAGAAAGTGTTCGTTATTGGCCTTGCCTCATTTGAAAACAACTAAATTGAAATATTCACTCTTTGCACAACAGGGACACAAGGTGAAGGGCGTAAGTAATTCAAAAAGTTGAAACCAAAGTGACGGGCGACAACGGTAAGTGCACAGAAGGGGAAAAATTTAAACTGGAAATGGTAACTCGGTAACATTGGTGTTCTGAACAGCAGGTAAATGAGATTCCATAAGCGAGGGAACAACAGCAGCATATGTCTCCCTCGTCAAGGACAAACAGTCACAGTGATTGAGCAGCAACCGGCTGTTAACAAGAATTTGCGTCCGTAGCAATTAAGGCAAATGTTGAATGGACAAGCAAGCCTAAGAGAAGTGCCACTCAAGTGGGCTCAACTCCGACGACGTTAAACCCGATCTGTTATGAACACTGCGCAAACCAAGCGATTAATCAGACTCATGTCCATTCAATTTCTGCACGCAAGATTGTAATCGGTTGGATAGTGCACCAGTACAAAACGAAAACTAAGCAGTTTTCAAGACACGATGGTATCAGGTAAACGCGCGGAGAAAAAAAACTTTATCAGTTTCAGGTAACTGGGTGCAGAACTTCAGCCGATAGTGTTCGACTAGTGCGGTTTTCTGAATATGATTATCAAGTTACACGATGTTAGCTCTACTAAATTTTTCGAATACAGTATATATGATCTGCGCAACAAGGAGTCGAAAAAAACGATCGCTCTTTCCTGTTGTTCTCGTAGCGAATAACAGAATTGCTTAAGTAGCAACGGAACATCGCATAAAACTGAACGAACAGAGGCGGGGAATTTTTAATGAAGTGTGACGTTTGTAGGTTTTTACAAGCATCAGTGTGTGAAAAGGCTTATGAACATGCGAGTCACAGTTAACTGAACCATCACAGATTTACATGTGGAGCAACATTGGCCATAAACAGCAACACCTAAATATATTCAGAATGTAGTTTTGCATATATATAGAGAGAGAGATCAAACTATATCGCATGAACACAGCATTGCCTGAGCACTTTGATTTTATCTGGCCGAAGAACAGGGCAAATTCATTTATTTTGGAACCTGGAAAATCCACAAATACATTACTAAAGAACCCCGTTTATCACAGAGCATAACATAAAAGTTTAGTCTTGAAAATTGGTATAACCGCTTAACTGCAATGCGATTCATCCACGTGTCACATGCAACCGAGTTCAATTGTATTTTCTGCTGTTTTCGTGATGTTATGAACATCCGCTTTTGTGTTTTGGTAAAGCTTACTAGTAGTCATCCCGAAACAAAGCATTGAATAATTGAATAAAGACATAAATAAATTACGAGAGTAAAATTAGGGTTCAAGACGCCAGGCTAGATTTGACTGCGAAATTATCTAGTCATTTAAGCCTGTGGATACCACAAAAAAACAGAAATGGTATTATGCAATAATGATGTATTAAGCAGAGCTAAACTAAAAAGTAATACATGAAAACTATCAAATTGAATAGCGTTTCAAGGTTTCGTATCGTTGTGGTAGTGAGGTTGGTTTGGTGTGTGTGGGTGGGTGTGCAATTTGCAGTGCACTATGTTGTAGTTAATTTAACACAAACACCTTGGCTAGTCAAAAATAGTTAATTTTTTTTCACTGTAAGCATACGAATTCAATATAGATTTTTCAAAAGAATGCGTTCATTTGCGCAAGATTCGGAGAATCATCTTAGCCCTCCGTTATTCATATTTGCCATTGCATTTGATGACGACGAATTGCTTGAACCTTACAATATAACCCCTTACTCCAGATGCAACTAGAACTTGATAGAAAGCAATATTACACCAAAACTACAAGCACTACAAATGAGCTGAGAAATAGCGCAACAGCTCGATTTCACGGCATAAGCTTACCGGTGCAACAACGCCACCTCGCGGTATAGAATCGGAATAGGTGATCGTTTATGACCAGTAATATGTGCATTAAGAAACAGTGACCAATTATTGCGTCAAAAGTGTGGCAAACATTAGATTTTCCCTTCAGAACAGTCTTGAACCAAGGCAACTAACAAACAGAATAAAAACTTTGGTCTCGCATTATGCTTTGCTCGCCCGAACTGCTGCAGTCAACAACAACCAGTACTGTAGCTGCGAGAATGCGAATAATGTGTAACACAATGGGGGTCGGCTACACAAGCCACCTTTTGTACTTTGAATCAGAAGAAATACCGGCAGCGTCGTTGAGCATTTCGCAAGAACAACGCTAGGTACTGGTCAAAATGTTACGCAAAACGGTTTCGCCAATCTGTTAACTGTAAAATTATTCTTGATGAAAAAAAATTTCACCAGATACCGAAATGCAACAAGAAGCGTTGAAGGTGTAACAACATCTATTCTTCTATACTTTAACAACCAGCCCATTCGTTAAATATTGACGTTTGTGAGTTTTCCTGGAAACTAGTTTTTTAGGTCTTTTTCGGTCACAGACCGAATTCTTTTCAAATGGCCGAAAAAAATTAAGTCAAGTCGGCCATAATGACTAAAAATATAGGCTAGTAGCGAATACTGTTACGGCGAGTTTCAATACTAGTATGGAACAAATCACCGAAATGTTTCAGCAAAAAAGAGCCTCAAAAAGCGTTTCCTCGGAAGGCGCACTCCTATCAGATAAGCTTTACATCCATCTATGGTTAAAAAGACAAATGCAAATTTTAATTTTGTTTGCATACTGCAGATAAAAACAATCCAAAGGCCGGAGATCTAGTTTTTGCGGAAACTGCCATCTGGCCTGGTCAGACTGCTGCAAATTTACAGGGTTACTGAAGCAAACAAGGCGCATTTTTAACTACTTCAAGTTAGTTAAAGGATCACCACATGCAGAGCACGTTTGAAAATGGCGAGTAGCGTTAGTCTTTCCTAGCTCTTAACATGCGCCGGACTGCTGAAGTGCAGAACTTGCAAAACATGAAAAGTTTCTTGCAAAATCGCCCCACGGATGTGTTATGCAAAATACGCTTAATACTTCCACCTGCAATGGGAGTGCAGCGATTTCGTCTTTTAAAACTTAAATAGCACGTTGACGACGGCCAGTTTCGTTTTCAGAAGTATTTTCAAAATAAAAAAGCTTGTGGTTGATAATGTCGACGACCGTACTGAAAACTAGTAAGATGAGATGAATATACCCTTAATAAGAAGTTTTTAAGAACAGCCAAAGCAAAAAAACACACGTTGGATCAGCACGCACTGGTAATAGAATTATCAAAAAGCTTGCCGCTGTTATTTCTACAGGCGCGCCTCGCAACCAAACGATATTTAAAGAATGCTCGTTCGTTTGCGCGGGCGTCATGCTGATTCACGCATAATCCTACAAAGGTTTTTACAGTGTGTTCAAACCACATCACACGTTTTGTGCGGCTTAGCTCAAGATGCTCGTTTCGTTGCGACACAAGCGCATAGCAGAAGCAACAGAAGTGGATATTTTTTTGCGAGAACGTCACATTCAAGTGCAACCGTTGCTATAAATGGACCTTTTGCGAACGGGCCGCATCAGCAGCAAGACTGCGCGCCATCTGCGCCGTTGCGCTGGCATTGTGTCGACCTTGATGGAACTGCCCTGTCGCAGCAGAGTGACGCAAAAAAAACGTTTCACCGGAAACCTGACCGGCTAGTTTTCGAAAACGAACGTTGACGCGTAACCGCGAGATCACGTTTGGACGAACTCCATGCAATACACGAGTTATGTTGGTTCAATGCGAACAGTAGAAAAGGTCAAAAACTAGAGCACCCGCACACTGCCGTCGCGATAGTTGTTTATCCTACATCGCCTGTACACGTTACATGAAAATAATGAAAGCTGACACGCATAACCTTATCGTCGCCAAAATTGCGATTTTCAAATGTTATCCATGCCAGGGTCCGGTACATACCTGTACGAATGAACACAATGCAAGCGACGAAATTGCCTTTCCTGTCAAGCAAAAATTCTGCTCCCGAATTTACATCACATTACCTTCGCGCGAAGGTTCAAGGCTTACAAAAAGGGAATGCGTTCGCACTAATATAGTCCTAAATAACATATTGCCATGTGCCTGCGATAAAATCGTCGCACTGCGCTTTCCGCTACGCAACATGGGCGATTATTTAGGTACGCATGCACTGGCCATCCCGCAACTACATTTCAGTAAAGTCGACGTCGGCAAAAACACTTACGAGTTGTAAATGATCTATGCAAGTGAATAAACAACCACGCAAGGAAGCAGAACAATAGACTTTCTGCCCACATTATTAAACTCTTTTGAGACCCAACAGTGCGTCACCATGCAAACACATTCTCGGACATCGCTTTAGCGCCACCGAGTGTCGTAATGAAGCAATGGCTAAGTGTGTTCGCTTGCTAGAAGAAAACCAGGCTTGTCGTTTTTCTTTCCCATCCCCTGCCATGGTAACCTGTGTGACTGTCCCATCCAGTGGGATTACCACGGAAAGTATTAATACGAATTAACTTTATAATTCAGGGGGTCTCAACCTTTTCGTGATTGCCTACCATATCACGTTTGTTTTCATGAAATCCGCAGGCAGTTACGTCAGCGTGTTTTAACTTTTTGTATTGTTTTTCTTCTGCTGCCACACACTGAACCCAGGCTGCTTCCACACATGTGATTGGCCGCCTTTCTACTGAGGATCCTCACACAGCAGACAAAGAATTTTTATTAATGCACGGTCACCGTAACATTTACTGCATTTTTAATTATAAGTGCAAGGCCGCAGGTTGTGCATCCCAGCATTATTTCATGTGCATTCGTAATGTCTGGCCTCTACAGAATCGTGACTAAGGCACCCCGCATCGCACCTGTGAGGGGGTCCAGTGAAAATCGACAATCTTATTTGGGGGGGCCTCGCATTACTACGTCACGGTACTTGTGCTGTGAGCATATACTAATGGTATTCAACTTCCAGTTAAAGTCCACCATAGGTTAATCCAATGGTCTTCAACGTGGGCGAAATCGCCCCTCAGGGGCCGATTTTATGCGCTATGGGGGCGATTTTGTGACTTACGAGATTTGGGGGCGATTTGAGTTTCAGGGGGGGGGGCGCGATTTCCGTAACGTACTAAAAATTTGAAATGATTCCAAAAATATTACTTTGGAATGGAATCAAAACATTTGATGCACTTTCGACTCCATGGTTCGTAACAAAGTTTATAGAGCACATGATATCGGACTGGTGACGTAATAATCAAACTAACATCGTTCTGTGTAACATTTCACTGCACCAACTATCCAAGACCACTGAGATTGTCACTGGTGGGAGTCAAGCATTGCGGTTCTCACGAAGATTATGAAAGTGTGCAGTGTGAGGTATTTTGTTGTGTCTAATATTTAAAATAATACAAAAAGTGGAAAAATCGGTGTACTGAGTAGTTTGCTACGTTAGTTAACCCAATCATCATGACCAAGGTCACAAAAAGCAATAACATTTACCTGCCTGTATACATCAGCACGCGGGGTTTTCGATATTTCTTGTATAGTATGCATTATATAATTAGTTTAATTATACTGATATGATATTAGTTCAAAGCAACCAATACTGATATAGCTATCGGAAAATACCCAATCGGCCATTTTTAAAGAAAAAAAATTCAGCTTCCTTGAAGATACTGAGAAAGGGCCCAAAAATCACAACATTGCTACCACTAAATCATCGCATCGACTTTCGCGGCGATAGTGATTATAAATTAATTGCAAGTTGCCGTCAAGTTCAGCCTAATTATTTTTCGTCATGAGTTGCCACAAATTCCATTAACCCTATGTGTTATTTTTAGCAAAATTGCCTTGAAACAAGTCCTGATGACCTTCGGTACGCTAGAGCATTGCCAAACCATCGTTTCGCAGGCAAAAAATGTGACGTTCCGTTGTCTTGTGTTTTATAATCTTTGATGAGAAACCTTGACTAAAGCAATGTACCTAAGTGTGTTTTGTAAAAATACTGGAAATGTGACTGTTGCGACACCATTTCCGTAGCAATTAATGGCTAGTGAAACTTATAACAGCTAGCCGTAAGTTATCAAATGTGCTTATCGTGTTTTTCAGTCAGCTTGAGTGTTGCTGTACTGTGGACGTAGCTGTACTGTGTTCATCTGACTTATGGCAGAGTAAAACAGAACAGTATCCTAGGAAAGGGGTAACTTAGACCGGCGAGTAAATCCAAACACTCTATTTTGGTAAAAGAAGAAGTTCAAAAAAAATCCTTTTCGCCACCTGTTGTTTGAAGCTTGCTATGAAATCATTCTGTTGTGGAGATCACACCGCAAGTCAAATTGCGAAGAACGTTACTGGGTGAAATACTCTTTCGCCAGTTAGCTAGCATAGGCGAATAGATTCCACCATCCAGTAACGTCTCATTGACATCCAAAGTCACGATGAAATCCGTGTTATATTTCATACACACGGATGGTCAAATTTTTGGATCAAGTGCAGTGAGAGTTATCCAGAGCTTTGGGAATAAGTGAAGCTATTATTACTGGCGTTTCCAATCACGTTTTTGCTGTGCAAGGTTTCTGCCAAGCAGCCTACTGCATATACATAACAAATACCGCAATCGTCTTGACATGAACAAGACTGGGGAAACGCCATGCGACTTAAACTTAGCAACTTGCAACCTGCTTTGAAAAATTTGCAGATAAACACCAACCGTAAGGTTCGCATTAGTTGGAACCAGCTGTTATTTTGGAAATGATAACATTTATTCTACAAACGCATTTGCGTTCGTTTTGTTTTAACTAGATTGCCCATTTGTATTTCAAAAGCAGTGAATTATTTCCAAAATCAAATAAGATTTTCAGACATGGGAAAAACTACCGGCAGGGGGCGATTTCCAAGTAAAATTTTTGTAAGGGGGCGATTTTACAAAAAAGGTTGAAGACCACTGGGTTAACCAGACAATCCATAAAAATTCACCGCCGTAACAACTGCGGCATACAAAAAATTCCACAGAAATAAGAGAGGTTACACCATCACAGAGATCGAAAGATTATATAGAGAACTTGGCAACGCAACATGGTTGTTGCTCTTTTGCAGATCTGGAGCAGCGCAGGAAAACCCCTTAGGCTTTTCTATTTTCAAGATTTGCACGGCATTTTCGAAATTTCACGGCACTACATTTTTGCTTTAGAAATTTTTCGCATCGAAATAAATACGAAATCGGTGTATGTCATACTCAGTTCTAACTAGGTGCACAGCGGACAGTGTCGTACAGCTAGCCGCATCCACAGCTGCACAATTTCCGTTGAAAGAACGGTCCAAGCTTTCAAAATGTTAGAGTAAGACTGAGGCGTGATGCTGCTTACATGAAGAAAGCTTTAATTAACTGGTCCGGCGGGCGATCTGCGGTGCCCGGCCACACCATCTTCCTGCTTCGGGCCTCGCGATTACAAGCGGTGTAGTGTAATTCGGGAACAACGCACGTAATGTGCTTCCCTAGAATGCTCCATCGCGAGAAACGGTCTGGCAAGTAATTAACAAACTGAAGCTTTCAACATGTCCCAGCCGTGGCCCCCACCCCCGTCTATCGGCCGTACAGGAGCGTGTTCCGCCAACGTATCTTTGGATGGATTTCTTCAGGTGATGCGGGCGAAACGTAGTTACACTGATTTTTATCACATTATGTAAACTTCAGACTTCAACTGGGGGCCAATGGCCATCTTCATTCATTAAGTTTCGAAGCCGCACGTCCTCTCAGGATGGTCGAGGGGACAACAGTTCTAGAAGGTTTATAAACAATCGCCGTCGCCCGAAATAGCGCAAAATATGACGTCCGCTTTCATAATTTATGCCCAAAGTGAATCATTACCAACATTTAAAATGCCAAGTCACACAAAAAATACCCCACTGTTGCTGTCATACACGCATCTACACTCTTCTGCTGATGCTGGTCGATTTAAAGCATACATTTCTCTTTGTATCATAGGCACAGAGCAGCACGTTGCGTCCCTAATGTTTAGTCACATTCCACTGCCCCCCGATATTTTCGTCAGATGACTTTGACTTGAGTGGTTTCCGAGATCTAAATCAGACCACGGCGGTGTGGCGTTTATGAGGAGCTCGGTTTTGTCTGCCCGCTGATAAACCTTGTTTCAAGCAACAAAATATTTTTGCCAACCGCACGTTCGAGAGCGTAGCTGGAAGGAAGAGTATTGAAAGCGCGAGGCTATCTGCCTTCACAAAAACTAGAAGATATTAACAGCTGCTGAATTGGATCTTCCATACTAGTACTATATACCACACAGGTCAAAACTGCAGCAACTAGCACACCGAAAAAAGCGACCCAATTTCGAGGGATTTCTTTGAAAAAACTTTGAAAACTCAACTCAGTCGACCCAAACTACAACACAGCACATACAGCAAAACACACTTGCATACGTAGATACACACCAATAAAATGGCCATCAAATTAAGAGAATTACACCGTAAGCGTTTGCATTACAGCGTCATTTGTCGACAAACATGCACATTCATTGACAGCATCGTCATCACATCAACAGAAGAGTTAAAGTAACAAAGCTGCTTTCTGTCAACATCGCTCCCTGCCATTTGTTTATCACACGCCGCTTTTACAAGACCATCGCTCGTCACAATTAACTACAGCAGTTCGACTTCACAATTCTGTAATCATACCACCTTATCAGATTTAAACGAAATGAGAAAAAATCACTTGAGGTAATGCAAACTTCTCACGAGCTCATGTATGGTAGCTTCCGATTTTTAGTGAATAAGCAGTGAGTACCACTAGCTTCCGATCAGCAAAGGCGCTATGGTAAGAAAATAGTTGAAAAATTTTTTATTATCACAATACAGAGTTTTCAGGGGGGGTGGCGATTAATCAACCTGCATTAGCTCGACGTACGAGCGTGACAAAAACGAAGCATTGCCCTTTCTTCCAATTCAATCGATTTAATTTAATTAATAATTTCCAAAAAACATATTACAGTGGAAATGAATTCCAAATACAGTAATTCTTCTGCCCAAAGAAGCCGTTTCCAGGAAATTGAAATTGATTCCTTTTCCGACTTCATGCTACACCGAACATAAACATTAGTCTTCATCGACGCAGCTTACATGACACAGGTCACGTAAACCACAACCACCTTTTGCAAATTAACGCGTCAAAACTTCAAGATAACATGTCTCGCTGTGAAATGCGTCATGCAGCCAGCATTTACTTTAACATTGAAGTGGCATTATCCTGTACACGCATGTGGCCTGATGGTCTTTTTCTCTTGTAGCTCACCGCCCGTGGTGAGACGCACGAAAAATAAACACAAAGAGCTATCCTTGTGGTGTTACTCATTGCATTGCAACTTCAGCAGGTGAAATCTTACGCATCTCAAGGGGGCACTAGGTATCGCACAACACACTAAGTCAAAAAGCAACCAATCGTAGAACGCTGCAATCAGATGAAGGTTACTTGGAACATCACGCGCAGTGACCAACCGTTCACATGTTGATAGCGACAAATCTTTAAGAAATCATGGGCGGCAATACAAGCAAAGCACTTTACAGCTACGTTGGTAATAGTGAAAGCCGAGTCTGTACGGCCACATTGGAAACACGTGGTGCAACCGTTCAGCTGCGAACAAGAAGTACCAGCAATTGTTGTCATTTACTTTCAGTTGATGGCGATGCAGGAAGAAGTTTCACAGCGATTCGGCAACGGACCAATACTCTTAATGAAAAATATAAAAACCTCGACGGACCATGGTGCAGCTACATATATGCAAGGCAAACATTCATGTTTTTTTTCTTTTAAGCCTGCAATCTTGGACGGTGGCTTAGCAATCACGTTAACCTTCTTCACAGCTGCAAAACGCTACAGACTATTCGCAGCAACGATGATGACTTCCATGAGAAGGAAAATCTAACCACTAAACGCATAAGCCTATTATTTGCTTTAATGCTGTTTTGGCAGTACCAGCGTAATATTTAAGACATGCTAATAAATTCCTCAGTTTTCGTCTAGACATCGGCGACAACAGTCATGGCGAAACCACGCGACTTCTGCTGATAGAATCTTAACGCGTTTTTGCAGCCGCACCGCATAAAAAATAGCAGCTGTAGCGTATTCTGCTTTTAGTTTCTGTATAGTTGGTCGACTTACAAAGCAGGGTTGGTAGATATTTTATCAATGCAATGGCCAGGCGAACTCTCATAAACGGCCAAAGGTGGTATTTGATTATTTTTGAACATAAATAATTTTGTTTACGTAATTTGGCAAGTAGATATTGCCTGACCGACCAGATTGTGATTTCTGAACCCAGTTCAGCCAAGCCTCTGCGTACTACGCGACTTCACAGTCTTTAAAGCAAGCAACTTTTAGCCTATCTTTCTTTGGACATTTTGAATGTTTAAATTCCGGGAAGGGGTATCACATGCAAATTAGGCCAAAACTCGGCAATTTTTCAAAATACTCAAAAAAGGTTGTACGGCAAAACAAAATATTTGCGGCCGAACAACTGAAAACAGCCGAATTTTCACAATTTGATCGCAATAAAAACAAAGTTTCCTACCCTGTTGCAAAATATCAGTCAAGTATGATATGACACTTAAAAGCACTGGTGTTTCTGTATGCTTTCGAGGAATCAGTCGACTGCCATCTGCTTTTGTGTTTTTGCGATGATTCAAACTTGCACATATCTCTATTCAAGTATGTACTTTCCACGATGGGTGTAAGCAAGGAATCGATCAACAAATTTTTAAAAGGAAATCGATTTCACGTAAAATTACGCATCCTCAGTCCTTATTCAAATATAATTCTATTTGAATAAGGACTGAGGATGCGTAATTTTACGTGAAATCGATTTCTATAATTCTATTTGAATAAGGACTGAGGATGCGTAATTTTACGTGAAATCGATTTCCTATTAAAAATTTGCTGATCGATTCCTTGCTTACACCCATCGT
>JGI24158J21664_10000056_pt1 | contig 59098 bp, 29 predicted proteins | sample Ectturendosymbi3_FD_21664 | JGI IMG/M metagenome (IMG submission 21664) | reverse complement strand
TTAAGAAACAAATCATTCCTAGCCTTTTGTCCAACATACAAAAAATATTTACTGGATCAAGTTGTGTTGTAATATATCTATCTATAGGGAAATAATTACTTAAATTTTTGCTTGTATGTTCCAGTTCTGTTTAATGTTAACGATTCTTTTGATTTTGCTAGTCGATGCAGCTGATTTTTCACTGAACTAAAACTTACCAAAAACGTGCTCTATTTGTCGCAGTGTCCTGTTTCACAAATTTATCGGTGACCCCCTTGGTCTGCTTAATGTGCTAAATTACATTACATTGCTGCCTGCTGTTGTTTTTTTTTGTTTTTTTTACGCGTTGTGTGTCTTTTGTGTTGCGTTTTGTTTACGTTTGTTTACTCTTGTTTATGTGCCATTTGTTTTGTTTGTGTTGCGTTATTAGGGGCTTAATTCGATGACCTTGCGGTCCCTCACCCCATAACAATAAACTTCTTCACTTCGACTCCACCGGAATTGAAAATGACTAAATGGAAAAAATGCTATTTAATCAGTGCAATAAAAACTTTTGTGCGAAAACGTGCTTTTGGATCAATTCTTGAATTAGTCTGCTCATCACAGTCACGTCACAACAAAACTGACCTTTATGAGCTACATTTCCACTGCAACATTATTTTTGCTTAGAAATCATAGAAAGCCATTCGGTTACTAAAGATTTCTACAAAATCCCAGTAACGGCTTCTGAGAGAAAGTTCATTCTCTTCCACATTGATGTTTATTGCAAAAGCAAAATCCCATACTAAAGCTGGCTCGGGGAAAGCGTTGGAAGTGGGTTTTCGAAACTCAGCAGAAGTTCAACACTCACATCAATATTGCAATAAATCTTGTTTGGGCTTTGCTCAGTAGAAGTGCTGAAGAAGCGCGTCTAAAACCGGTTTGGTGGGCGCTGTTTGCTTGATGTATCGCGGACAAAGTTCAAACGCCTGGCCACTTTGCACCATCGTGCTTGAAAATACTCAAACTTGTGTTTCCTGCCGCGAGGTGTAGTGGTCCATCACACACTGAAACCACAGCGCGTTTGATCTCGCCTTGTTTTGCACACAGAATGCACCTCTTCCACTACGTATAAATGATTCTTTGGTGATTTCATGAGGGGCTTCGAACTACCTGATTAAACTTGGCTGAACTGATAGGCATGATCAAAGGCAAGATTAGTCAACGAAGGTTTATTCCGGGATGGAAAAACGCAAAAGTTAAAGTCGAAAATGCTTCTTGGGTTTCGAAGGACTGCGGCTAATACGACCAAGTGCTGGGTGTGTTACAAGAACGACCGCGCAAATCAATTGCAGGTTTACTATGCGTTGTTGTTTACGACAGCGGCTCATAAAATCGGCAAGAACGTTTACGTGTTTCTGCAAAGCTGCACTTGACAATTCCAAAGAAATGATTGTGTTTTACAAAGCTGTACACGATCGACTCTACAGTACAAGCAGGAAACGTGATGGCGTTTTCTGTCAAAAGTAAGATGTTCCACGGTTCAAACGCATGAGGTAAGTTTCGGTTGAAGAACATCGGCAATACTAATTACCAATTACTAATTACCAAAATACCAAATATTAATTACTAAATACTAATTACCAATTCCAGTGCTCGGAACGAAACCCAAAGAGTGGTGCATTTTTGTTCAATTTATATATTTGAAGGTGTTTAGTCAGCTATGTCCAATGGAAACTGCGTACTAGGCCAAAAATTATATCACTACCTTCGTGAGGGCCGCACATCGAATGACATATTGATGAGAGCCGCACACTGAATGACTTTTACTTTGATCTTAGCAAAATAAATTTAATTCAGGTTGTTGCGCTGAAAGCGTTCGAATCCTAACTGCAATGGCAAAGACTGTTTGGCACCTTTAACAATTCCGTAAGTGTGATTTAATAGGCAATTTTAAAACCAATGTAACAAGGGTAGAAATCACAAAACTAGTAAAACGCTTTCACCAGGTGTCAGTGGACATACAGAAATCTCCCAGGATGTAGTACAGACGTGTCAAAGCAGCACTGACGACCACCTTTATCGAAAATGTCAAATTTAATATTATCAAAATAAGGACAGGTTGTCAGTGTTTTGGCGACCTGTACTACAGCGAAAACCTACACTGGGCCACACAAAACCTTCGCCTGGGCTTCATGCGGACCGCGAGGTGGACATAGCTGTTTTTCGTCGTTTGTTTACCCCATATATTTGGGACCAATCTCATCAAATACTTATACTCCAGTACAGTGGTCCCCAGCCCCCAGGGTCGCGAATCATTTAATACCGGGCCGTGAAATTACAAAGTGTATACATGGTGGTGACACCACTCGCTTTCTGGGCATGTGATTGGCGGATTCTTCCCATGGAAACACTGTTGCGAGAGTACTCCCGGGCTGTGATAAAGTTGCCAAGCGTAGACCGGTCGGCGGTAACAAAGTTTGGGACCACTGCTCCAGTACATTGCAAATAGTCGATTGTCCGCAGATGTTTCAGTCTAAAGCTGAAATAAAAACGTTTTTCTTGCCCGTCTGCATTGATACTGGTACGTCAGCGCAATATTTCGTTTGCTAATCAAATAATAACAGCGTCATTTGTTTCTGTCGTGGAACATTATGCCTTTGAAAGAAAGGACGTGAACGAGATGTTTTAAACTCACTGCAGGTGGTGTGGTTAAACTTTTAAATGGAGGGAAAGCAGTTCGGACGAGATCGCTGGAAGAACTACCTGCGAAGTATTGCAAAGGTTGTTGCCTGTAGGTTTTAAATGACCGCAGTGTTGCTGGCTGCATCATTTGTTTCTGTCGTGGAACATTATGTCATTTGTTTCTGTCGTGGAACATTATGCCTTTGAAAGAAAGGACGTGAACGAGATGTTTTAAACTCACTGCAGGTGGTGTGGTTAAACTTTTAAATGGAGGCAAAATGGCAAAGCAGATTTGCAACACAAGCGAGCGAAAAAGTTTCCACAGCAGCAATTACTGTGTCCGACCACGTCTATCATTCACTGTCAATCACTGTATCTCTGGTGAGAAATTTACGTGAGGGAAAGCAGTTCGGACGAGATCGCTGGAAGAACTACCTGCGAAGTATTGCAAAGGTTGTTGCCTGTAGGTTTTAAATGACCGCAGTGTTGCTGGCTGCATGCTCATGGCATACAATCCCCGATATAATCTTCAGGGCCGTGTCGCCGTTTGCGGCGTCCGGCGAAGAGTTTCTCCCAAATGATTTTAAGACCTGGCAACAATCCTGCGGAGATAAAATATGTATGAGCATGGATTAAATACTGATTACGCGCAGAAAAAAAACAGTCTTTTGGGTGGCGAAACGTGTTCCTACCAAATATACTTGGACGACTTCGAGAACATTCGAAGGATTGCTTACACAAAAAATGCTTGACCTCTCGTGATCAGGTGCTAATGTTTTTTTCTGACGGAAGACCACGCAGTGCGTGCTTGTTGCGTCCGCATAATTCGAATTCCGCGCGCGCTGCCGTCAGCGACGGAAACCGGGTCGCTTCTTGCTCCTCAGCGTTGGTTTATTTCTGCTGCGTCTCTAACAACGCTTTACAAGTTAAATCGGTCACGTGACGCGATACGATCAATTGATAGGATCTTGCAGGTGTTTGGCGCGCAAGTGCCAGCAGGTAACCTTGTCGCTCGCATAGCTGGTGGTTAAGGACGAGTCTGGACATGTCGGTCAATGCGATTTACACAGTAACGAAATCTTTGAGATCAAATCTTGTTTCTATATCGAAATTAAGCGCCGATGCTTGGTCCTGATACCGTGCTACTGCGACGCAGACGCAACGTAGGCGCCTCACACCTCGATTTTCTGATCATTCAAGCAAAGTCCACTTCAGAGACTTCCTGTTTTTTGTCCGCGCATTAACAGCGAACGCTGAAACGCGCGTAAAATTCGTTTCTGACCTGGTACAGTTGCCTTAGTGAGAGATTCAAAAATTTAAACCGGCGAATAAACTTTTCTAAGCGAAGGTTGCAACGTTTTTTAATGTATTGTAGCAACACCAGTAATCGAAAGCAGTGCGTATCGATCAATTGATAAAGACTTCGCAAAAATAAGCTGTCCAACTCCTCAGTGGATTTTAAAAATCATATCATGCTAATGAAGAATCAAGGGAATGCCTGTCTATACAAGAATAATTTTGCATTTTAACAAGCGTGCGTGGCTTTATAACGAACAACGTATTGAGGAATATTTCTTTGATCTCAACTTATTGTGGAAGATGAGAAACAATTTTGAAAAGGCAGATAAAAGCGAAATAAATGGCACTGGAAAAGGATCATGGCCGATTTATTCTGAGCTATATCTTTGTCCAACAGTGCTAATATCCAGCACTTACGCGGTAATCCAGTCAGACCAGATCAAACCTACCATGATGCATGATAATGGTTCAGAACAGCTGTGCCCCTCATCCGAGGTACAATGGCACACTGCTATTAGTCAGCTGTGACAAGGGTGAACTGTATCTTCAACTTTAAGTACAGTTTCAGTAGGAAAACATATTATATTTTTGAAACGCCAGTAAACGGAACTGGTCGTAATTTTTCACTTTAGATCAGCTTTAAGAATATTGAAGTGTTCGTGACTTGCGTGAGTGTCTGGGCTGTTCATGTCTTGATGTTTCAACACTTGCAGCAAGGCCCGTAGGGGATGAGGTTATCATCATGTTTGTTGAAAAAATAATGCACAATTAATCTTACAGGATTGCTTCGAAAGTCGATGTTAAGAGGCTGCAATTTTGCTCCTGGAAACCTAATTCAACGAATCAAAGGAAAATGGATCGACGAAGGGGTACTGGATTTATTGATTGCCGAAGATGAAGAGATACATAGAGAAATAGTTACTCTTTGATCTGATGTGAATCAGTAATTTCCCAAGGGCTCGCAACTAGTGATTTTATTAAAATTTTGTATGAGCTTGCATTCCGAAAATCAATATACTTCATTCTATTTCTCGTCACGTCATATCTGCAGTATTAACGTGTTCGAAGGTTCACGTTGTAAAGATAAATAAATTCTGATTTCTAAAAGGTTTATTTGTTTCAACTTGAAACGTACAACACCTTCCTACATATACTGTGTAATTAGATGCACAGTAAGCTGAACAATGTCTTTGATGGTAGAAATAGAAGAGAGCCGGGTACAGACAAATGCANTACATATGCTTTTAATCAGTCATGCTGGCAGAATCAGAGCGTTCAGCCTTAGCTTTATGCAAACAAGTTTTGTGTATTTTAGTTTTTCCCTTGTCATTCACTAAAACAAAAGCTCAACAAGCATTTCTGAATAAGCTTGCCACTTTAGAACAAACTGAGAAATAGAAGTTGCTATGTACGTCTAATCGAATAGTTTAGAGTCAATACTATCTTTGAATTTTCTCTAAAGCAACCGTAACATGTCAGTACGGTTGTGACAGTGCAGCATCTGCGGTGTGGTACGCTGCCATGTTACCCACGCAGAAGAATGGGCCCAGCGAGTTATTGCGTACCACCGCGTTTGAAGTAGTGGAGGCCGTGACGAAATTTTTTGCAAGTGAATGCAAAACGTTGTTTTGTTGCTGTCACTAAGAAGTGCTTGTTTTCATTAATAATCTTCCACGGACGTCACTTGTCTGCGTGCTGAAAGTGTCTACATCTCTCTTTTTTTATTAAGGCCGTGGATCCCAAAGCATGCCGCAAGAAAGATAAGGCATCTTGGTTACTGTGCCGTCACAGTGTGTTTGCTTAGCACACAAAACGTAGAGACACCACACAAGCCGGAGGGGGTCAGTCCCGGATCAGAATCAGTTAGAAGCAGGCACCGAACTCATCAATCATTCAATTTCGATGGTACAAGTTGACCTTTGCGCATGAACGTGTGCTGTTGTTTTTCTTCGGCTTTTCCTCACAAACGTTTTTTTTCACTTAATACACCTTTTCTAATGTAACATGCTGGCATTGTTCAGAAGCTAGAGCTGTTTTGCCTCTGAAATGACGAAAAGGACCACCATCAGGATGCTGTCAGTCAACAACGCAGGAACTGCAGCCAAGGTCAAGTTTGCTTTAAAAGAGATTCTGTGACTGAGCGCAAGGCGTCGTGGCAGCGACACAGCAAACATGAAATACAAAAGAGAGTGGATCATTGAAACTCGCGCGGCAGTAATGTTTCCATTGTGCTCAGTGAGATAGCCGGAGTGCTTTTCACTGATAAGCCAAAGGTTACTAAGGAGAAAGCAAGGTCGCGGGAATGGGATGTCGAATAGAGTGAGACTTTCTAAAATACGTTGGTTACGCTTACCGTTGGTTGGTCTTTCTTGGGCAACCTTTGTCAAGTTCGAGATGCAACAAAAGACATGGAGAAAAATTGGAAAAACCGTTTTCTTTGTTCCAGTGCCTCTTGATTACGTAGGTTTCTTCTCTTGAGTGGTACTTCTAGCAATCCGTTTTGTAAGATGCATTTTCACACAACGAAACGCGTGGCGCCTGACAGCACCTTTGCGGCCAGAAGTAACAAAATTATGAACTGATGCTTCTTTCTTTTCGGAGAATTTATTGGAATAAGTTTAGTGTGCCCTGAAAAGCAAATTTGCTTTAGGCAACAATAGTGTAGTAACAAGAAAAAGCAAAAGGTAAAATAACTACTAACAAACTTAATGTTCAAATTATCACAAAACGTGCATAGCAGGCACGTGTCGTAAACGTTAAACCTTTTCTTCCTTCCGCAAGTACAAAACTTCTTTAAAGTTTTTCTCGTCAACAAGTGAAACTCCGCGTGAACAAAGCAAGACTGACTTGCTGTGCACTCTTGTTGATCACGATGGTAAAAAAATAATGATAGTAAAAAAATAAACTACGAAGCACCTTTCTGGTGTGTTGCCAAGGCGGAAAAACATTAAAGCATCACTTTAAAAAATGCGGTTATGGAAAAGTTTCTAATCAATCCCAATATATATGATACGACAAGTTTGTTCTTGAATTGGTAGTGTATTTTTTTGGCATTTTGAGCAGCGCGCTGTTTGGTTTCAGCGTAAACTGCAGTGACATCAGTGAAGTGATTATGACGTGAAGTCGCACTCGCTTCTGAGGTAACTCTACAGATTATGTTTGGGGTGAGCTTGATTCAAAGCAACAGGTGTATTAGAGCAGTGATTCTTAGCCTTATTTATTGTTATTAGATTTGAAATTACCAACCAGTTCTCGCATCTCTTAGAATTGGTGATAAAACACAAGTTGGTAACCATCGGTAAAATTGCTCCAATGTGAACTTTCATGTCTGGCACGAGTACGGCAGTAATCTTTCCATTGTGTTCAATGACGTGATGTTTTTTCGGTCTTGGCAGTACACTAGAAAGGTGCTTTGCAGTTAATTTTTTCGCTATACTAGCGACTAGTGTTTTCTTATTAAACCAATCCTAATGATACAGCATCTTCGTACAACCAACGAAACGATCTCGCATCCGTATGGGGGAGCGTGCGCCTCTGGTTAAGAAACACTGCAATCGAGGCTCCGAGTGTTATATATGGACTGTTTCGACCCTGCGCAAAGTCCTCCAAATTCCATACAAGGAAACCCATTGTTATTTCAGCAGTTTCTTGCAAAACTATTCAATCAGGCTCGACTGGCCAAAGAGACAAATAGGTCAGTAGTTATTTTTCAAATAATTACTGGCGCTGTGGAAGTCAAACTGAAATTTCCGGTTGACGCAGAAAAATTTGAAAATACTTTTCGGTATGGCAGCCGGCTGGAAAGTGTCTTGAGGTTCTACAATATTTAGGTGTTCGGCTGTATTCGTGCATTAGAATTTCACCGTCACGAAGCGGTGAAAGCAAATCCAACTATTCAGTCGTCAATTAAACCCCCCAAAATAATCATAATTTGCGTTGAGGCTTCAGTCCGAGAAGCAAAAAAACGTTTCAAGCGCTCGATTGAGATCTCGCCCGTTTGTACTCTCGCTACAGTGACTTTACAATAGTGGTCTTGTGTTAATATTTGATTCTTCGGAGAAAACCACCGGGGTATTTTACCCCCATGGTATATTTGCTTTGGTCATCATCGTGCTGTAACAGGCCAGCGCATCGGTCAGCGGAAATTAGCTTTTCGTGTTTGCTGCACTGTAGCAGGCCGGTTCATTGTTGATTCACGAACAGCCCGAACTCCGGTGCCCGGACCTCGTGGCGGTCACTGAAGTAATTAATCTTTGCCCGAGGAGCCTAAGAAAGCGATACTGGTAGAAGGTAATGCATGGTCAGCCCGCAGCACAGGCATCGCTACTGTAAACTTGCTCTGAAAGCTTAAACGAGTCTTAAACGAGTTTGTGCTAGGTGGTATCTTTCTCGGCGAATTCGAAAGGACATCAGCGTGTTTATAACCTATGGCTGTAAGCGTTCTCCGGAGACACTGAATGCGTGGCATTGACTTTCAGTTTGCTTGAGCATTAGCACTGAGTTCACTGCAGGTAACCCATGTTAGAACTGACGGAAGGGTACTTCGGACTAAAGTTCAGTCCCTACACGCACAACGCATACTTCTGCTGAACAAAGTTTTGAAAAAACATGTTAGACCAGGTGTTGTTGCATTGCAAGAAATCAACTTTTACACCAAACCGGTTTTAAGCTGCGAAATGTTTTTTCGGAATCAGCCCGGGAGTCTAAATCTCTTGCTGTTCCCTGGCCCGGATATCAACATGGCTTATAGTTATTCCGTATTGTCATTGTCATACAACGCTTATAAAGCAATTGAGGTTTTGCCGGTAAGCCACTTCTTTTAAAAGCAGATACAGGCGTAATCCGGTTCTGGAGCTTAGTGCCGGAACAGCGGCGCCAAAGCTATTCCGTGATGCCCCAACCCATTTGGTGAATCACGCTCCGTCGGTATGGCTTCAGACAAACCAAGATATATTTAATTTCGTGTCAATCACGTCCGTTTACAGTCTTCAGTGAACATTTAAGGCAGAATATTTGTTCTATCCTCGTTTTGCATTTACGCAACTCTATGATACGTTATATTTTTGTACTGGTGAAACTGCGCCCTTGGACTTGCACAAATGGTTTTGAAAGATTATTGAAACGCAGTAAATTTAGGAACGAAGATTTACTTTTAATCTTTTTAATCAACGACTAATCATTATTTTCCTCAGAAAAGTAGAACTGGAAGACATCCTCTCCATTGTTAAGTGTCATGGTCACGTACATGATTTTCAAGTCTTTGCAGATTTGATTTGGGGATAAAAGGATTCTAATCTGAGGCAGTTCTTAGCAGTCAGACCAGGAGGCAAAACGACAGTACATTGGCTTTTAGCGAGGTTGTTTATTGTTACATATTGAGTTTCTAGAATTGTCCTTTTGTGAAGTCACAGGGTGTGATTGTAGTTGAGTGAAAAAATGAATTTCCTGGTCGGCGTTTTTAGGTTTTATTTTACTCTTGAAAGGATCTCAGCCGCGCGCTTCTCGTCTAAAACATTCTTACATGTGGCAGCATTTGATTCACGTTGGTATGCCATGACCATGTGTGGTTGGCCAAATGGCAATGTTTGAAACTTCAGAGGCCATTTCGGTGAACTGAAACCTGCGAAACGTTTTTGGTCAAAAGGAAATTTGACCAGCAGCTTGTATCACATGTGTGTGGAGAATAAATTGCGCTTTTGACCGACCACATATGGTCATGGCATACCAACGTGAAGCTTGAACTTGAACTCGACCCAGAAAGTGTCAGTCCTGTCTATTCATAGCGATAATGAAGAATCAAGGGATAAAAAGACCGCATAGAAATCTATTTGCTTACCAACCATTCACGTCTTTCAGACTGTTTTTCGTTTCTTATCGTGGATCTAAATTCTCCAGGCAGCATATTCACAATAGTTGTGGGTAAGCCTTATAGGTCTGGCAACAGTGCTGTCATGATTTTAAAATTACTTGAATGCTTTTCATTTTGAAGCGATTTTGGAGAACTCTCCTTTTCTGTGCTAGTTTCAAACGATGCTATGCGATGTATTGGACGAGTTGACCATAAGAAAGGACACAGCTTTGCAGGCAATACAAGAAAAAACAGTGCGATGTAAAATACCAGCGATATGAATTCACACCGACTGCAAACAAATAGGGTTGAACGCAGTGATGTAACTAGAGGTTTGAGTCAGGGGGGAAAAACTTAGCTTAAAGTGGCCCACTAGCCAACGCTCAGAAAATAGCGAGAAAGTATGATGAATCCGGATGTGGATAGCGATACTAAAACCCTAAATCACCGGAAAATACTTCCAAATACGCAAAAAACAACAACACAACCAACTGAAAACCGAAAGAACACTAAAACCAAAATTTAAGATTCAAGTGGTGGCCCACTTTATGCATTTAGCTTGCCAGGAGATTCGATTTGTCCCTCTGCCCCCCCCGTCAGTTACGCCACTGGTTGAGCGCGCAGCGATTATGGCTGCTCACAACTCACTGATGCGTTGGATGAAAGCATAACATTTCGAGCAGTTTTAGACAGCCCAGATCATGTGTACCATTCAGAAAGTTAGTATTCACGCTGCATCGAGCAAAACATTAAACAAAACGTAAGCCTAGATTTTATTTTGTTTGAAAATGAGATAAAATCACGGGATTTACTCCGCGGTCTACCACTAAAAACTGTTGACAGAAGAAGTTCACGACGTTCCGTTCGAATGACCAGATTTTAGTTGTGGATAATCCTGCAAAAGCGTTGTGTACAAAGGCGAGGCTCTTTCTTTCTGTAACACAAAACAGAATGCGGAAGTGTGAGCGCAGTTAGCGTGGGAAATAGCGACGGTGGTCATTTTCACATGGATGTGAATTGTGAGAGAAGACCCTTTCCGGTTCTTTGCGATGTTCGTTCTTTGCTGTTTCACTGCCGGGAATAGTTCACGTTTAGTTGCAACAAGACATGGCCATGCTTTGCCAAAGCTTATCTGGATCTTTCATGAATATCCTTATTGCCTTTTGCATTGTCTTCAAAAGCTTTTGAAATCAGTAGTCCTCTAAAACAAATTGTACACTTTTATATTTTTCTTGATGAAATGGTGTCTAATGCACTTTGTTTTTTCTTGCATGTTTTAAAAAGAAGGTCAGGTTCCCAGTGACTTCTTTGCTAGAAATCCACTAATCCTTAACCAATTTTATTGATTCAGTGCCGATCTTTGGTGTAAAACCTTAAAAATGCCCAAGCACTGTTTCAAATTAAGATTGGGCAATTGCAACGATTAGAACAACTTAAAGTAATGATTCGTGCTATTTCAATACGATTTCTGGACGCGTAGTGTTACATGAAATTGATTTCGTATTAGAAATAATTTCCTGATTGATTAAATTTCGTCGCCTTGTGGAGACTAGTTCTTTGAAAACAAATATGTGCAAGTTTGAATAATCGGGAAGTCATAAAAGCAGAGGCCAGTCGGCTGATTCCTTGGAAGCTTACAGCAAACCTAGAGCTTTTAATTGCAATGGTTCTTTGTGTGCTTTTTGCGATAAATGGTGGCATCAAACTACTGCTGAATTGCTCCGCAAGACGTCCAGTAAATAGCTTGCCCAAAAATAGGATTGAAAGACTTAATAGACTGAGCTAGACATGTTTCTGTTACAAGGACATGCCTTAAGTTCGCTCGTGACTGTTGAGCAAACAGTGCCAAGAGAGCACTGGAAAAAATTCTGAGTCACGTTGATTTTCGCGACGCCGGCGATGAAAGCGCGCGTCTGGCGAAGTCGTGTGGCGAATGTTGGAAATCCAGCACGGACGCGACGTGACCCAACGCTTTCCTTTTTTGGGTGTTAATTTTTCGAGGAAAGTTTTTGGCATCAGACGAGACAGTCGAAGAATGCCGCGACGATGGAGAAACTGGCTAAAGTTGGCACGTCGTCAAGCCGTTTTTCTGCACAGAACCAATATGCGAGTTTATAAGCTTTCGGCGCTAATTCGCGCGGCCGATCGGGGCAGCTTTGAACTTCGCACTGACGCCAAGGTCTTTTTCTGGTTTCCATCATTCATGTCTTCAGCGTAGCAACCGGCCCTTTGCGCAGCAACAACCGGTCCTTTGTCACCCCGCCGGGTGGCCGCAAGTCGCCGGGCGATGGCTGAACGGCGTTGTTGTCTTTTCAAGCACTCCGACGATGATTACGTGCGACATTTTGAGTCGAAATCCAAACCCGAGAATCGACACAGCCTGTTGTCTGCGTCACCCGCTCCTACGTGGCGAGCTGATGGCTTGTTGTTTGACCGCGTTAAGCTAAGCGCTGGAGCAACATTTGTGGAGCAGTAAATCAGAGATGAGCACGGATCAAGACTGGATCGGACTGGATCAGGACTGAAGCCAATTTAGGCCGGAACAGGGCCGGATCCGACTGCATTTTTTTTGAAAATTGGCGAATCAGGACTGGATCGGACTGAGGAAATTTTTGTTGTTTAAACGTGATTAGTTCTAAGCATATCAAAAATTTTGGTTGTGATCCGACTTGACAGATTTGATGAATTTAGAAAATGCCAAAAAGGCAGTGTCTATTTGGCCTCATGAAGCAAATGCACTGGTATTTTGCCTTCAACTAATCATGTTTCGCTTATTGCAAAATAACACCAGCTGTGCTTTTGCCTCATGTGGCAAAATAAACGCTGCTTAAAAATGCATTGTTTTACATAGGCGGATCTGGATTGATCGGACTGATGACTTTAAAAAAATCTACGGATCAGAACTGGACCGGATTCAATTTTTTCCGATCAGGACTGGAATCGGACTGAAAAATTTCACAGTCCGCTCATCTCGGCGGTAAATCCGCACCGACAGACGACAGCCGCCACTCGCCAGACGCACAGAGCCGAGCTAAAAATCTAGCCAGGGCAAACACGTGACAAGTGTTTGTGTTGGCTGGATTAACAAACCCACGCTTGCTGAAGTAGCTTCGCCCGCTAACCACTGGAGGCGTGACGCCGTAAATTCCACTGTGGACGACGAGATCGTGCCGGAAAGAATGTGCGATTCGTGCAAGAAGATTGCCAGTGTTGAAAACCAGCTTGTTATTTTCGTGATAACAAGGATATGATGCCGTCCGGCTATTTTCAGAAAAAGCTGTTCAGATCTTTAAAAGATATTTTTTAGAAATTTTTCTGAAAGAGCGAAAGTATCCTCACACCTGCTGCGCCTTAAACAAGCATGGAAAGTGCTGCCGCAATGTTGCACGTCTCTTTCTTCAGAGATGGTGTGCAGAAAAGGATATTCCACCGCACAAGTTATCACATTTTGTGTCAACGGAATGGCTGTGTCCTTGTGTTGGCATCCTCTTTCACAAAAAGCATACTGCGGTCTTTGAACAAGCTTTACAGCAATGCGTTCCTTTCAGGCAGACGCTGCTTATCGTGTGGTGAAAAGCACATATGGCTAAAAGAGTTGAGAATGGCTTTGCCAAAACAAGAATGTTCGAAGGGGCAATCTCGAAAACGTTTTGGTGCACCAACCGAAATTGACTCTTTGTTGAGCAACAGTGTTGGTATAAGGTTGCAGTATATATCTACCATGCGTAAAAGAATGCCAAGTAAAAATTGTGTGTGCGATTGCGTAGTTGCAATAAAACACAACTGCTTGAAAGGACAGATCCAAAGGCTGTGAAATTTTTTCCATGAGGCAAAAACAACTAGTGGAAAAAATCTAAATTAACTCAACAAAACACACTTCCTTGACTGCTGTGTCTTAATCGCCCTTATCTAGAAAGCATATAACAATACATAAGCTCTAAAGTAGAGTTGGGGAACCCATTTATTATCACGGGCCGCATGAATTGTGCATTATCGCTGGCAGGCCGCAAAACCAATTAATTTTGTCCTAAAATTCTACCTTTATCTAACTATTAAAAAGAGTGCCTTCTTTTGGCTGATCATGATCCAAGTACGCACTTATCATGGAGCTTCGTTTTGACGCGATGATGTACTCTAACTTGGGTATGGAAATTCTGATGCGGGTCATGCCAAATGTTCACGCGGGCCGCATTTGGCCCGCGGGCCGTAGGTTCCTCACCCCTGCTCTAAAGAATCGAGTTTGCAACAGAGTGAATTTCGGAAACATTGCAAAGTTGTATAGTAAAAGAAACCACGCGTCATTTTGTTTCGTAAAGTAACATCTTAGCATATTAAATTTTCAGTTGTAGACGCTTTATATGTGATTTGTCTTCAACAAAAGCTTTTCAGATGGATTCCAGGAATAAAGGTTATTGATGCAAACTTTATCAACAAAATTTTTTGATAGAAACAAAGTTAGACGGAACGTATTTTAAAGTTGTTTTTATTTGAAAATAATCTTATCCGTATGAAGAAAGACAAAAAATTGTTTTTGTCCATTGAAAGTATTTCAATCGGAAATTTGACTTCAGTATTCTTGGCTCATATTCAGGGCCAACTGTTCCATAGTCAAGGTCTTAAATAAAATTTTCGATCGCAGAGTCCACAATACATATAACAGGTTTTTTTTTGAAGGAAAGTGTTAGGTACCCGGTATGGATCTGTAGGAACCCGATTTCCTGATTCTAAGGACCCGATTTTCTCTGATATTAGGGACCCGATGACAATTTTCTGTGATTCTTGGGACCCGATTTGAAATTCTAGGGACCCGAATCCGGTACCTAAAACGCCTTAAAAAACCCTGCATGTACATATAACCGCGCTGAGGTTCCCGCATTCTGCCCTTTCTAAAATGTCATTCAGTGATGACGGTTTAGAAGTTAAGTAATATTTTTTTGGTTATTTGCTATTAGCGACTTGCTGTAGATTGCTTCTTGTCAGAGATGAAACTTAGTATGGAAGACGAAGAAGAGCAGTCGCTGGTACAGTCCTAAGATTGCGGTCATATGTGGCAGTCGCCTGGTAGTACTGTATACGCAAGACCAGTGGCGTAACTGACGGGGGGAAAGGGGGAGACCCGCCCCCCTGGCAAGCTAAATGTAAAAACTGGACCCCCTTTAATTGATGGTTTGATATTTATTGTTCTTTAATTTGTTTTTTTGGGTTTTTCGGGGTGTTTTCTTTTTTATCTAATATGGACATCCACGACATCCAGAGATTCACTATCATTTCCTCACCTTTTTCTGAGTTTTTGCTAGTGGGCTCCCCTACGGTGACTAGTGGAACCCCTTCAGGTAAACTTTGACCCCCCTGGCTCAAACCTCTAGTTGCGCCGCTGCGCAAGACAGTCGACCACCTGAGTGCAAAGATTTTGTGGGAGTTTCAATGACAGGGACCTTCTCAACATTCGTAGGGCTGTGATGAAAACAAGTCCTGTCGTTGGTGTTAAAAGCAGGTGTCCAGAGCACTGGGGCAAAGAATCCGCCGCAGTCGGTTAACATCGGTTGCGATCGAGATGAGATTTCGTTCCATTTCCGCCGTGATCGCTGCACGTCCTCAACCAATCGACAACCCTTTTAAGCGACGGAAGGTTGTGACCGAGGAGCAGAGCAACGATTTTTCGGCGATCTGGTTTCAAGTAATGAAGTCTGAGACGAAAATACTTAGGAAGCTGAGATGTCCGCATCTGCGCGATGATGCTGCTGATTTCCTTAAATGTCATTCTCAGAAACTACAGCAGCACTGTCACAAGAGTTTATTTCTTTTTCATCGTTAGCAGACAGTACAAAGCCGTCCGTATAATGAAAATTCTACTTTGTGTTATATTTTTAATGTTGGCTTAAAATCATTTGTCTGGAATCTAGTCTTGATACCATGTTCCGGGTTAGTTGATGTGGAAACTCTGCTCAAAGAAAAGCTTCATTTATGTCTGCAAGGACTCATCCTGTTCATCGCACATTTTTTTAGTCGTTGTACGATTTATCGCAGACAACGTTTATATATAATCGAGTCATATTCACACAAAAGAATTGACAAGACGATTCTTCTACTTTTGCTCAAACAACCCAGAGGTAGATTATTTGAAAAGCATGGCACACCTTTCCGATTGCTAGTTGTTACCATTCAGATACATTGCTCTGAAGTGTCTTAAAATACTTCCCCGAGGGCTCAAAAACGTGTATGTAGCGGCTAATGTTGGGAAAACTTGGTTTCAAAAGCGAGAGAAGTGAAAGTCGATGATGATTGACAGGGAAAGTGAGAGAGGGCTAAAAGTGGCAACAAACGTTAGCGGAGGCAAAAGTGGGCGACGGCCCGGATCTGCTTTCCCATAAAATATTTACGTATTTTCGGAATTCGGAGTAATTATTGTGACCAACGCCCTGCTATTATGCGATGTTTCAGTTTAAAAGGCTTGGGTTACAAGTTAAATGGCAAGCATGTACGTTTCTATTCGCAACCATAGTGTTCCAAAAAATTCCTAACAAGTTTTCGCTTGAAAATTGGTAGAAAACTGTCAACATCTTTTCTTTGAAAATGTTTATTCTCAGACTGATGGAAAAAGCTTGTAAGTTGAGATGAGCTCATGGGCACAAATCGTAATTCACTGCGAAATAAAAATGTGGAAAACAAAACAATCCTTGCCCAGTCCATCATTTCCTCGACACTGGGTCAGTGTGCTGGTTAAAGACTAAATCTTATGGTCAGTTTGCACTTGTTCTTGCATTGCGGGGAGTCTAACGTTGATGGAGTTAAAGTCGACCACCGCAGACGAGCAGTAAATGTTTTGACTGCAGCAAATATCATCAGTGGAAGCGTTTCGCATATATCAAATAAACGCTCAAGGGCACAGAGAAGGTTTGAGACTGGGCGAAACGAAATTTATGGCAACTGCTTTGGCTGCCAAAAGCTTCTAGCATTAAAACCAACAATTTCCAGTCTACGCTATCAGGGCCGTCACTAAGACATTTTAATGCAAGCGTGCGTATGTGCTTATTTAGTAAATTAAAAAAGGCAGCCAAGATTCGCCAGCATTACTTTCGCGTCAAGTCGAGGACAATAAGCCTGTGCGTTTTCATGTGCAGGTCCGTATTTCACAAACCATAAAAATCCATGAACGATTTCTGCTGAAGCGCAAATCGATCGGCCGTCTTTGCAAGTGATGTCATCGCCATTAGCTCATCACCCTCGTTTCGTTCCCGAGGGAGGGGCGTTGAGAGATTAGCATTGCACGTGGCGCTGGCTCCGGGTCGGTTTTCCGATCATCGGAAAAACTTGTATCGTAATTGACGGACTACCAGGTCGGCTGCATTGTCGCAGGAACACGATTGCGTTTGCGATACACTGCAACAGCATTAGCGCTAATGCATCTGGGGACAACAGCGACCGGTGGCCGCAGCCAGGATGACGGGGATGTCGCAGCTGACGTACAACTTTTACCTAACTATTTGCAAGAACAAGAAACGCATATTTTGTGCTTACGGCGGAAAGTAAACGGGTCAGAAAGGGCTACCATGTAAAAAATTCTGTCTATAAGTTTGAAAAATTATATTTTGGGTGGATCATTTGAATCTTTCTATTTTCACCCATTGCTACTGTGTACTTGCATCGTTAGCACTCAGTTCCTGAAGGTTATCCTCACGTTATTTTCATGTAGGCAGAGGTAACCTAACGATTCGGTAGTGCAGGGTCTCGCTTGACCGGGTAATTCAAAGTCAATGTCATTTTAAAGCAGGAAATTTAGGGAAGTGAGACTGTCACTTTTGCTAATAACTACAGACAAGGCAAACGCCGGTACATGAAGAAGTTCCCGAAATTGAAATATTAAAAGACTGACAGCGAACTAATTCAAACATACGATAAAAATGTGAAAACAGGAACCCTTTTTCTTAATGTTGCAGCCGGTGAAACTCTGAAAATTTAACTTGATTTATAGTTTTTCAGTGGCACATCAACCTAACTGTAAAGCTAACAAGGCAATAAAACCAGCTCTAACTTGTGCAGCACCACAAACTGGATAATCCAACCTTGAACACGCTATGTGCGTGGAGAAAAAAGATATGCTAATAAAGTGAACGCTCTTGTGCGCAGTTCACCCTGACATGAGCGCTGCTTTCAAACTGTTTTGGGTTTGTGAAGCAAAGTTTACTCAGTGTGCGGTTACGCCACTTGTCCTTGGCGGAAAACCCACAGGCATCTTGATTGCTTCACTTGGGCAAAGGAGCCCGACTTCATGTTTCGTGCATTTCTCTTGCGACATGATTTTTTCACCCGAAACGAGCGCGCTGCAACTTTCACGTTAAGCGGTAAAACGTTTCCAGACATTTCCCGAAACTGCCGATAAGGGTATGATTTGCCAGATTAGGTCGATAAAACAGAAGTACGCGGATAAATATCTAAACACAAAAGCACTTTGCCGTGCAAGCGTGACGCTGAGCAAGGCTGTCTTTTATTGCCTCCAGTTCGTGGCTTGCACTTGAGAGCACTCAGAGCGTGCGGTTCGGCAGTTTGACCTGCTTTTGTACAGCAGGGACAATGTATTAAGAAAGGGTTTGTTTAGTGGCACTACGGCGTATCGCTGGAAGAGCTTCGTCTGTTAACAGTTCTTGTTTGCTTTGTGGTCATGCTTGGCAGCACGTCAGGACGATTTTAAGATCCTGCACAGAGGTCCACACAGACACGATGACACTGTGTTTGTAGATGTTTTTGCAGAATAGGCAATTAGTGTAGTGTTGCACGTGTTTGACGCAAAGAACAGTTCGAGTGCGCAAAAAGGAACAGTTAATCCGGATGAACCTATTGAAATGCGACGCTTGCCTCGAAGAGGCAATATGTTGTGAACACTCGACAAGTACATGACACGATCGGCAATACAGTATAACCTGAAAACAGTTTGTTTGCGTGATGTAAGTACACTATCAAAGAAACGTCATTGTGGGAATTAGCAGTGGGGCAACGTGGCAACTTAATCGTAAGCAGAAAACATGGTTTAATTCCGTGAATTTATAAAAGAAGGTGAATTAGCAAAGAAAAATGAAAAGGGCCGCTGAGGAAAGAAATGTTTTAAGTAATAAAGTGATGACGTAACTCGAAACATGAAAATTTCTGCTTTGAAACGTATTTCTGCCGTGAAGACCACCAGAAATTATGTTCCTTTGGTCAGACTCTCCACATATTCTGTCGTTAACATCGTTAGTTCTGCGCCTGAAGAAAAACTTTGGCGAAGTTTTCGAGCACTGCATCAAAAGCAAGTTTTGATTGACCTGGCAAAAGGGGGGCAAGGTGTGGTGCACACCCCTCTGTTTCAAATGCTCTTGTGATGAAAAACGTAATGAGTAACAACTTGGATAAGCTGTTGTAAAAGCGCAAGGCGAAAGATGGTTTTGATCGACATTGGTCTTCATTTTTATAATCGTTTCAGAAGCAAGCGATCAGGTGGATGTGTAAACTGCTTCCTTTAAAAATCTAAGTTGGTGGTAATCTTAAAACGTAAAATTCCGATCCTGCAATATGTAAACCTCGCTGCAAGGCTAACACGAAAATACGAAAGAAAAGGAAAAATCAAAAGTTTGCAAAAAAATTGTCTTTTCTCAAAAATCCCTCCCAAAAAATTACCTATCAGTACCAGTTGAAAAAATTGTTCCGTGCAGGCTGAAACAGTTATGGGTCCCAGAATAAAAGTGAATAGGCCTTGCAATTCTTGACCAGGGTGGTCGGAGACGCAAACCGCGAAGGTTTTCCTTACTTGGTTGGCTACGTGCTTCTGAGTGATGTAGAACAATTGCGTTTTTAAACTTCAAGAAGGTGGTTGGAGAGGAAGAGGTCCACTTCGCGCCACGAAGTGCGTCAAACACTTGAGAGTCAATTGGAAAAGCTCGTAATATTCTGTGGGGTTTCAAGCTTGTTAATCAAGTCCGTTAAAGCGAACCTGCTGGCGACTAACGCATCGACGCTGCATGGCTAACAGGAAATTGTAACTGGCTGGGTTCACACTTGCTCATGAACAAGTGCCGTCCCCATGACAGAAATTTGTGCGCTGTCTGACGAGACAGCAGTGATTTATTGATGTCTTGCTCGGGGGAGGTCGACTTCGTTGCTTTATCTAGAACTGCATATAGCTGATTACAGGGCGCAGACCTTCAGTACCGCTTTGGCGAATTACTGCTATTTCTCTGTGACGCAATTCAGTCTTGAGCCTTTACAGACAAACAGAAGACAATACACTATTTTCAGGCTATTTGTGATTGTAGTTGTAACCCATCTGACCCTTTTTTATGCTTTCATGTTGCGAAATAAGATTGGCAGTTGCGATCAAGTTTGTACTTCGTTGTGCTTTCTAACAGGGTCTTAGAAGTTGAAGGAAACCATACAAAAACAGTGTTGACTTTTGGGATCCTGTAAGTCTAAATGATCACTTTTTCCATAGGTTGATAAACGTTTTTCAAAGACTTTCAGCAGCACCTTGGGATGAAAATAAATATGGAAAAAACAATGATTTTCAAACCGAACCTGGTAACTATTTGAAAACACTAGAAAAATGTTTCATGAAACAAGTTATTAAAGTCTTTTCTAAAGGCCAGTTTTCAAATTGAGGTCAATCTGATTGGATGGGTGTCTAACGTTTCGAAATTTGTTAGCGTCTTCCGAAATATGTCAGATCTGTTCTCCTAATATGCCATGAATTGAAGACGGTTAGGTTTGCTGTTGAAGCTTCATGGAATCAGCCTGCCACGCATTGCTTTCACAACTTTGCAATGATTCTGACTGCACATATCCACATTTCAGCATCAAGACACCACAAGGTGGACGCGGTTAAATCTGCTCGCAAAGTGTTTTACGAGGAAATCGATTTCACGTCATTTGCGCATCTTCAGTCCTCATCCAAATAGAATCTATTTGCTGCGTCGCCCTTTTGGAGACTTGTTGCTCCTAATATGCCAAAACAAATTTAGCTCTTCCGGCGTTGACTGCTTTATTTGTGATTGTTGCGAACATCACTTGTGCTCACGTATGCGCCGCCACCGGCAACGGCCTTCCCCTATTCAAAAGCGGCGGGAGGACCACCTTTCTTTGCTTTAGCCCCACCCCACGATGAGACCATTGGGAAACGCCCTCAACTGTTTAGATATAGCAGCATTGTTGATTTGATCCTTAGGCATACAGTTTAGTGGATAATCTGTTTCGTTGATGGCGCCACCGTGCGTTTCAGAATTCCGAAGTCCTTGTTGAAAATGCGAACACAATCAGACGAGCAGTCAGAAAAACAAGGAAAATTATTCAAATTTTTCACACACAGCACTTTCTCATGTTTATCTAACATAGTACATTTTTAATGGGTTCAACTAAAAACCATATGCAAAATTTGTTTTAAGAGAAAGATACGCTAGAGATGACATTCCGTTTTAGATTTGATCTGACGTTTTGTCCCGTCAACGACTGCGCGTAAAATCTGTACCCAGCACATACAGAAAATACAAGTGTGATCCGCCTCAACGTGTTGTGACCAACTGTTTATGCTATGGCAGATAGTTTATTACCGAAGCGATTGCTTGTTCGTTGCAAATCAAAAGGTTGAATGACTAACACCGTTTTGTATTTCGCACCTCATCCACAATCTTATATTTCCGGAATGCGGAGACACTCGATAACAATCTGTTTCGGAGAGTAAGTTCGACCTGGTGACAGAAGAAGCAAGCTGGAGTGCAAAATGTCACCAAATAATTTCCCACGCCTCGTCGCCCAACTGTGCAGTGACGTGTTAATCGGTGATGCGTAATGTGTACTGGCCATCAGTCATTTCGCTCCTTAGCATACGGGTAGACAGCATGTTGCAGCTGGATTGCGAGACGGCCATGCAAATGAAGTTCCCTTAATTTTTTCGATTTGGCATTGGAACAAGCATCAAGTCAACCCTGGCATGACAGGCAGTGGAAAATCGAGCGGACTCCAATATAAAAGTACACTTTGTTGTGTTGTGCAGTTGTAACTTGAATAGGATGTGCGCAGCCAATCCAATTGCTTTGATGCAGCCCTAAATGTGTAAATACCGTCAAGATTGTGTGTGTGCGTGACTGCGTGCTAGGCAATGTTATGTATAATCTGATACAAACTATATCATACAACTTTGTGTTCGTATGGTCTTCCACTTGTCAGAAATAAAGTATAGTTTGATTGAGGCTTGGTTACTGATGGGGCGCTGATAGCACAATGCGTTTTTCGGAAACTCCCGAAAACCCAATTTATTTGTATCGTTGTGGACAATGATGGAAATGCTGTGAAGAAGTTAACTTGTTGCGTTGCATGGTTATGCCGATAAATTCAAGTGTCTGACATACAGCTGTACTGCGCAGTATGAAATCTGATTAATTACCCTGGCACGTTTTACAAACTGCGCATGGTTTCCAATTCAGCTTTAAAGTTCATGTTTCGTTGCTTTTTATGATGAGACGTTCCTCACCCGGTTTGTCGAAACTTATCTACTTCCTGCGGCGGTAGAGCTTTTATGAACTTTATGAACTATTATACTTCCACAGGGCAAGTAGTTGGACCGTTTCTATGACATTATAACTTAAATATCAAAACAGTTTAAAGAATCATGACATCGCAATAACATTTTCAGCCGTATGGATCGTCCTGTTGCATTTTGCTTCTGGGTTCACCGAATTTTTAGGCTGCATACTTACCTAGGAAATTTCTATTTTTTGTCAGTTTCGGATTAACTTAAAACAGTCTAAGATCACAATGATTTTGTTTCTGAAAATATCATTTCAAAATGCAACTTCACCAGGCCTCGTATATTGTTGAATAACGAAGCATGCCCGTGTTTACTCAATGGTCTCTACAGAAATGACAAAAACCCGTCCGTTCTCACGTGAATGTTAAATATACTTGCACGTTGATTTAGGGCGAGGTTTGGATGTTTTGCTGAGTCTGATTAGACACCACGGAACAAAATTAATGTGATTCCGTTGAAATGGATGATGCTAGCGTTGTTGTTTCTAAGCTGGTGCATTCATGCAGAAATAAAGGCCTTTATGTCAAAACGACTGTAACACCAGTTAAATCAAGTTTACATCATTTGAAAGACACCAGCATATCAGGTGCAGGAGATTATTTATGCCAGATGCTGTGGGGGAATGATACTTGTGGAGCTTAAAGGAGTATTGTCAGTTCGAATAGCAAAGCCAGATACCTGTGACACAACATTAAAATAATTCCAAAGCTTATGGTTGCCAGTCTTTATCCGTCAGGTCTTTTCAACTTTTTTTAGCAATTCTTATGTTTAAAACCGGTCGCGTTTGCTTTACGTTTTCTCACTAGCCTCTAAATCCCACTGGCATTCGCGCTGCACTTGCGAATAAAGAAAGTGGTCTTTGAGGGCGGCCACACGTGCTGGTCTCAATAACCAATATACGGGCCCTCTTCAAAACAGACTGCAGCCGCGTGCCCTTTCCAACCCCCTATCCAGTACACACCCCTCCGGGCGAGCGTGCTACCGGACACGCGTCGTTGAGCGCCCAACGATCGGGTGAAATAGACTGGCAATTTCCGCCATGTGTGGTGAGCACGCAACCGGTGATTGGCGGTTGTGATCATCATTACCGATCGTAAGGTCTGAGAACAGCTATTACCTCTCAATGAAATCTGTACAAAATCGTTCGCGACTCAAAAACCATTTCCTTTTCGAGACTGGAGAGTGATAACCGCTTGTTACAAGGCCTGACTGCTCATTTCCTCACATGCTACATAAAAGACAAATCGGCTGAATGACGCAGTGGCATGAGTGGTGACAGCCTTCCACGCATCAGAGCATTTTTCCTCGGCCTTGACACCTTGCGTTTCCAGCAAACTAGAGGGTGATGACGTTGCATAAAAACCTTCAATCGTACTCATGAGTTATGAAAATGCCACTTTAAACATATACTGAAGATGCTTTGAAGCCGAATTACTACTATCGTACATTTGTGCTCAGTAGTCATTGACATTTGTTGCTTTTTAAACGGTGAATAGAAAACGAGCGATAAATTGCAGCTAATGGCAAAGTATATTATTCAACTAAGACTAAGCAATCCTTCGGTCAAAGCTTTCAAAAACTTGCTAAAAGTTGATTCTTTAAAGCTGAAAAAATAATTTGATACATGCCGTTCCTGTAATTTGTAGCTATAGACCACTACACATATACAGGAATGGCATAGTAAAACTAGCGGCAAATTAAGAAGAGGTTTAAAAAAATAAATTGTCGCTATGCAGTGATACAAGAAAGGCAAGAGATACACAGAATAGGGGACTAAAAAGCACTCAATGTGAGCAGCCGGTGGACGCAAGCAGAATTTTTAATCTTTTCGGTGATTGAATTTCCTTTTGTAGCGAATAGGCGAAACTTGCAATGAACTTGACTTTGCAAGCGCTAAGTTTTTTGTCCAATAAGGTTAAAAAGCTGAATATAATTAGAGTTTTTCTAGTGAGAAATTAACTGTTTCCAAATAAACCGCTTGATTTGTAAAAGTTTCCATTGGAGATGATTTGATCATTTTTGATCACGATCTTAAAAGTCGGTCCTGCAATATTTACTACCAACTTATTTAATCATTAGGTTTGAACAATTTTTCCTTGCTGTTGATGCTTCTTTGATGTTTTTTGAAACAATCCAAATGTATGGTGTCCGAGATAAATCACTTCACTGCCAAACGCTTAAACAAAAAAGTAATAGTTTTGTTTATTCAGAGTTAGTTACTTTTAAGTCACTACAATGTGTGCTGAAGCAGAAAAAATGTATTTTGGGTGTCAATCTTTGTTTGTATGGCCCACACGCAGAAATGAATATTGCATATGCTTGTTATTGATCTTCCCATCACCTAAACTGAAAAATAGGCATTTTCCAAGTAACCCACGTCTGTTTGTAAAAACGTTGAAATTCACGAAAACCTTCAGAAAACATTGTGCTAAATTTCTCATTTAGAGACACAAAAATCCGAATAACATCGTGCTCCCCCCCACCACTGCGTGATGCTGTCACTGGGTGGCAGCACCAAACCCGACCATCTGATCGTAAAAAAATCGAAAGAATTTTTTCATTAATGGTGGGAGCCAATGCTTCCATTCACCTGCACCCAACACTTACCGCCGGTACCGCAATTTAGTCCGTTCTTGCCAGGCAACGACTGGAGATTGAACGCGTTCGCAAGTGGCAAAATATTAGCTTTGTGGCTTACGCACCGCCCTGCGTGCCTGCTTAGGTACACAGAAAATAACCGGCGAAGCGAGTGTTGAGATTTTGTCTTTGGCTGAACCTGTTTTGGCAGGAAAAGATTTGTGCGAAGATCGACTGCCGTCTACACACGCAGACAGCGAGTGGCTGTTCTAACGTTTTTCAAAGAGCAGCAGAACTGCAAGACTCGTTGCTTCGTGTAAGTTTACACTACGTTGACTGAAATGCGCAGCTAGCTACTCTTGAAGTGAGCTGCAGTTGTCAACTGAAAGTGGACGAGAGTGCTTAAAAAAGTTTGGGTCGCATTTAACCTTTGCAGTTGCTTAAAGGTCCTTTAAGCATTCCCAGCATACCCCAACATGCTCAATTTACTTTTGGAACTTCTCGTGATCTTGTGACGGACAGCCGGCCAAAGATAGAACTTGTGCAAAAAAAGCTACTGCGCGGTGTTGTCACGGCTCTCAAACTACGATTGTTGTACTTTCCCCCCAGCTAAATGCGATGTCGCCTTGGGGGGTGCCGCAGGCGAGTGACTGGGGTCACCGGCGCGGGTCAGCACACGTGTAAATCCGCTGGCCGCCCGCTGAGCGTCTACAGTCGTAGCAAATAGGCTAAACAATGACAGTTTGACAGCGGCAGCAGAGAAATGATGCAGAGATCGCTGCACGTACTTGATGCTTTACTTTCACACCTGTTGGATCAATTTTATGTTTACGCAAGAAAATCAGCCACGGGTCGGTTTTTTTATGATGCCTGCGTGCTCGCTCGTATCGACTGCAGCTGTGATGTGGTCGCCGCCAAAAGCGTTGCTTCGTTACGCGACACCGATTGCCATTTGTTTTCGGGTTGTTTGTCGACCCTCCCACTGCTTGTCGTACAGCAGGCGCACAGTTATGACGCCACACAAAAATGCGCGTATCATCTCTGATACTTTTTGTGAACGTGCATATTGGTGGGCAGAAGTAAAGCAATGTCGCGATACACTCCAGTGGATCTCCAAGAACGTTCGTGAGAAATTTGGCACTCGCCCCTCATAAGGCTTTGATTGGCTTCTTTCAATGAATCCCTATGCTCGTGATGAGAGTTGCCCCTTCACGATTTCAATGCATGCAGCTTTGAACAAAGCGCTCTGTTGGAACGCGGTCCTGCGCGGTCTGTTCATTTGATTTATCCACAACCAGGATGTCCACAAATGTTGTTGGAAACGTTGTGAAGTGCGCGCCGCCGATTGTATGAGGTTTTAACAAACTTGAGCACAGACGTGCAGAGGCGCTAAGCGTCCCACCGCCTTTGCCAACGTCTTAGTGGTCAAGTTACCGGCGCTGGGAGCAAAGATTTCTACTCACCTGAACCGTAGGTGTGATTTGTCTTAAATGCAAAATGTTGGGAACGGATTTCTTTCAGTTTCTTCTTTTTAGAAAACACTTCCCATACAAAATTAAAAGTTCCCCAACAAACGCAGTACTAAGGCGCAATAAACTGAAAATTTATGAAAGACTTGGTGATGGCTTGAAGGATGTCAAAGTAGCTGAGAAATCTGCAAAGCAGACTGGCAGCGATGTAACTTCATTGCGCTCCTCCACACTTTGCAGACCCAAGGTTTTGCACCGAGAAACAGCTCGTCGGTCGGTATTTGTGATGAAAGGTTCAACTCCAAGGTTCGCCGTGAACTTTCGAAAAATGAGCCGAGCACTTCCTGTACACAAATTCTCCGACTAAGTGTTTTTTTTTCTTTTGTTGAGGCACGGTGCTCAACACCTTTTCTCTGCTTGAAAATTGATCACCATGAGAAAATGGACATCTGGCTCGGGAAGCTTGCTTCAGAGTTACTGCGGTGCATTCCTGGTATCAGGAGAAAGCGAGTGGCAACTTCTCCTGAAGTAGCAATGAACCCCATCAAAATACCTGCTTCTGAAAATGGTTGTGGTTAAGGTTTGCCGTTTCTCATAGCTCAAAAGAAAGGGCTTACCTCAAGCAGGAATGTTGCTGAAACCGAAGCTGAGATACGCCTTTTGCGCTGAACACTGACAGCTTGGCAGTGAATTATGAGTCTTCTCTGTATTTAGCCTCGACGGAAATGACAAGAAAACCAGAAGCACAAACGGAATCGACCAACACTAAGTGGTGCATTTTGTCAACGCAAGCACTTGTATTTTTCCCGTATTTGTTTAAGAGGTTCCCAAAAACTTTGCCAAGAACTAATGCTTCAGTGAATTCCACTCTCCGGCGTTCTATTCAAGCTCCGGATATGGGATTAGGGGAAAATCAAACAACTGTTTGGTTGTTGAAGGATTAAGCACTATCCTGTATCAACCCTTATGACAAACGCTCCATTGTGGCAAGAAAACCACAAAGATGTGAAATTACTTGGTTTTCCGTCAAAAGCCATTTGTCAAAATAAAATTTTCAACGTTATCTTTGTTGTCACGGGGGCTGTTTAATAAGTTGTTTAGTGATTGTAGAATACTAGCTCTTTTAGAGTGTAATTGTCTGTATCGCAAGGGATTTTGAAACCAGGCAGCACTGTCCGTGACGTGCACGTAACGTTTGAAAACATGGAGTTGGGGGCTTTCGCTGATCAGTTCCAAATTACTGGGTTTTTTCTTGCTGCTTATTTTTTTCTTTGCCTTTTAGCACACGACCCGGTCGTAGACAGCGGCGAATAGACTAAAGTAGTGGTTTCAAACCTTTTTCGTCAGAGGGCCACATAAGCTGTTTCACAACAGTTCGAGGGCCGGGCATCTTACTTAATGTGATTGTTTCGGGACATGTTACGTTGTACCAAATCAACAAATGTTTCGTAATTCTATCAAATTTTTCATTATTGACAAAATGTCTTTGCGGCCGGATGAAAAGGCGTCGCGGACCGGATTTTGATTGCCTAATTTTTCTTGACCTGTTGGTAACTACAAAGACGAAGTTTGAAGTAATGATCGGAGAGCGGAATGACATCATAAGATTTTCGTGTTTTCCTCCTTTGTTGATCCACCCTCACAACAACTTACCACGTTGAAAAAATGCTTCAAAGTTTTGTTTCTACGTTTTTCCTTCATTTTGTACAACTTCTTCAAGTTTGATTTATTCCAATTTTGTGTCTTCCAAATGGTAATGCTTCAATGGAACAGTTTGCACAAGTGCCGGTGGTTTTTGGCAAATATGAATTCAAAAAATCTAACGGAAATTATGAATGTGTTGCTTGGTGGGCAAAGGACGAGCTTGTTTGAAGTTGACATTGTGAACAAACCGCGTAGACCGATTTGTTTCTCCTCACTGAATGGCCACAGACCCAACCAGGCCCGTAACCAGCTTGGGCCACAAAGGGGCGAAGAGTTTTCCGAGAGTGGCCAAAATTTTTTAAATTATGTCCATTACTTTCAAACTACGCCCAACACATTTTTCCAGGGGGGCGAAATATTTTCTAGAGGAGGCTTTTCCCCCCATACGCGCCCCTGATTACGGGCCTGGAGCCAACACACCCTTATAATCTGATTTTCCTTTTAAGAACAGCAGCATGTCGGGTTGGAAAAGGAAATTTAGTAAAAATGAATTTAACAGCGGGTACCGCAAGACGAAGCCTCAACTTGTAATTCCATACGCGAAGACGTCCGCTTCGATTCGCTGTTGTTGTTCTGCCTGGTTGGTATCGCAATCAATGCTGCAGGGAGTTTTGTGTTGATGTATGTAAATTTTTCTGCGCTTTTTAGGAAATCCTTGTCATTTCTCAATATTTAAGTCAAATGCCGTGAATGATGATCTACCTGTTTCTTGCAAACTGTACGCAAGTGATGTTCACTGGTGTTAATTTGAATTCAGCAGTGGCGCTGATGCAACATCAGAAGTTCTTAAACTGCAAAATTTCCGCCGAAGATAAGCTACACAGCTGACATGATGGCCCTGAATATCGCAAGGAAGTGAGTATAGCAAGGATGATTGTCAGGGAAATGTCGGAAACAGTCAAACAATCATCGATTTCAGGCTTGCACTTAGAAGGACTAACAAAGTTAACAAAATCTTTTAATAGATTGCAAACTTCCAACGATTCGCAATTCTTGTGGGACGCGGGATTCTCGCCCATCACGGCCCCCACGTTTGGGGGTTTAGGGAGACCATTGCTGGACCGTGCTTAAGCGTGCATAAGAATTTGGCCAAAAGCGTGCTCAAACAAGTGTGCATGCCGAATAGTTAAACGTTTTCTAAGAGGTGAATTACGTGCTAATCTGTAACAGAAAAATATTTCCATGGTTTAACAACAACAAAGAGTCGAAGGTTCTATTTTGCGTTGCTCAGAAGCTCAGAAATCTAAAGAGGGAACGAAAGAAAATGGAAAACAGAGAAACGGTGGTGGAGATAAGCGCTGACGAAGCGCAATTAAAAACTTATGCAAAGTTTTATATGGTGAGTTTGATATATGAATAAATCAAACTGCACTTGCACCAAGCAATTAAGCAATTAACGCAATCGCAAAATATAACCAGCATTGTGTATCTTTACCTACTTTTGTCTTGGTTTTGACTTGACTTTGAGTGACGGCAATTGGTCACAGACCTAAGTCTGAAATTTGCTTCTTGCCGGAGCGGTTGTGGTGAACGCTATTGAACGCTACAGCGATGCACTCAGGGACTGTGCACCCAACACTCAACCTTTTATTTGAGAGGCGAACACTTCACCTCCGAGTTATCAACGCCCTGTCTTATTTGGTACAGTAATTTTGGAAAGACTCTGAAGGAACGCCCCAAGATCTGCAAGCGAATTTTGGCCAAAATTTACCTTCCAAACTTGTACAGCAAACAAATATTTGTTGACTTACGTTTTGCTTGAAAGCTGTCTGAAGCAAGCTACACTTCAATTATGTACGCTGAGCGGCCTTTATTCGGCTGCTCTTAATGGTGTTCAAGTGGCTGGAAACACAATATCGTGCACTTTAATATCACGTGCTCCGCTTGTATCTGTCTGAAAACAGTGATAACAAGCCAAGCGATATGCCGATGAGGTAGTGTTGCCACGGATCGACTCTTCTCGGTATTGGAACAGTGTTAATAGCGATCAAAAACCTGGCGTTTTATCAACAGCAACAAACGTTTTAATGAAACGTGTTTTTAGTGTTAACATGATCATCACAGCTAGCTCGACGTTACTGCGTAGTTACGGGCAACTTTACTCTGCTGGTGGCCACTCGTATTGTCGTCGGGAATGTTCGTGGGCCATTTGTTCCTCTTATTGCATGCCATTGCCTATTTCTCTCTCCCAACCACGATTACCGCATTCTTGACATGAATATCTGACATTCTGCTGACAAATGCCTTGCTGTAGCTGAGGTAACATCCTGTCCACTTGAAACGATTCATGTGATCGCCACATGCTTGTCACAAAACAATTACTGTAGCTGCCAAATTTGCCAAAGCCACTGTGGACAGCAAAACGTTTTCGAAGGCGAAAAGAAATTTACGACCTTTGTTCATCTATCACGCCATTTTTGTTCAGCTTATTTCCTTATTTTACAATTGTTGTCCATGAAAATGTCTGAGCAACAACGAAGAAGGTTATTTGATAAATTTCTGCAAAATTTTAAGGAAACCCTTCCTTCCTCCTGCTGTTGCGGTACAGTTTATACAGAAAAGATTTCCGCGTATGATTTGAATCAATAAAAATTCGGAAAAACTGTCTTTAAGATAAATGGCGAATATGTTTCATGACACAGCTTCACTTACATGAGGAGCTGCGGTTTTGTTTCTTGTTTGTTTTTGTTCTGAAGCACCTGAGCTGCTTTGCAGCGAAACGTCCCCTGAAACGGTTCTGGATTTTAACTGAATAGAATCATTCACGCTTTTTGTTGCCTACATCAACATAACTGTTTCTGCCATCAAACCTCAGGTAAACCCCACCAAAAAGCCAGTAAAGCGAAGAAAAAACAGTTCGTGTGGCCCGTTCTAATTTAATTTTCTGTCACTTGCAAGACTACGGATTCAACGAAAGTTTACGCTGTGCGAAATTCCCTGAAAATAAGATATCGAACACTTTATTTTGGCCCACAACGACGTAACAGGACCATGTTTAGTGTACTCTCGGAGGGGCTCAGTGTCGCAGACCACACATGGTTCACATGCCACTGTTTGCCCATCAATAATTTGTGTCTCTCATTTCGTGTTGTAGTGCACTTTTATCAGTAGGTTGATTCTTAGTTGAAACCGTTAACTTTGAATGTTAACTTTAGGTCATTTTCTTACGCTTTTCTTACGCAGCGCAACAAAGGCGTGGTCAAAAACGACACACAGAGAAACAAACCAGACACTACAAAAATTATCTTCACACAGGTACACGTAACCATGGGCGTCGGAAGGGGTGGCAAGGACCCCCTGGATTTAGAAATTTGGCATTTTTCTGTTACACATTTAGCAAAAAAGGTCGTTTTGTTAGTTTCGAGAAGAAAAAATTAAATTTCACCACTTTTGACCCCCCCCGGAAAAATCCATATGGCTACCTCTGGAAAAATCCGCTAATGCCCAGGCTTGTCCATGGGAATCCCATGGGAAACGTCCCATGGGATGGGACAAGCATAAATTGCTATGAGATGGGGTGGGAATGGGACAGATAAATGTGTTCCATGGACAAGCCTAGGGTTGTCCATGGGAATGTCATTCCTATGGGAATCCCATGGGAAACGTCCCATGGGATGGGATGGGGCAGGCATAAATTGCTATGGGATGGGAATGGGACAGAGAAATATGTCCCATGGACAACCCTGCTATGCCCCTCTCCTGGAAAAAATTCTTTCGACGCCCTTGCACGTGACACGCGCGGCACAAAGATCGCTGAATGGCAAATGAATGGAACAAGGCAGATTTTGATTGTGTCTGATCAGTGTAAGTAATAAATCATCTGCAAGATTTAATTTTAACAACAAATGATATTTACGAATCAATATTGCGTGTCGGAAATGCACGCGTGGCGTGAACGCGGTCGCCCCCCCTTCTGCGTTAAGCAGCCGGGTTAGCTGGCATCCAAGCTTGCGAATACATCTCGTATTTCAGCGTCCCTTCTCCGAATCCTCTTGAACTGCGTATTAGGAAGGCCAAGAGGACGTGGGACGGCACTCAGCACCACCCAGCGTGTTTACTGTTCAGTCGCTTGAATGACGCCGCTCGAGCGATTGAACAGATCCGGTGCTGCAAATTGCTGCGTGTTGGCAAAACCACCACACAGCTTGCGGTGCTGTTTGCCGGGCTCAGATAGCATAATAACCTTCACGTCCAGCTTTCTTGAAAGTGTCGACACGTTTGCCTCTCTTGAAAGACTTTTCAGTGTTCGTTTCAGACCTCATGAACTCGTTTCAGACTGATTGGTGAATTATTGGCGAACACCCCACACGAAAACGACCTTTTAAGCCTGGTGGCGGCAGGAAAACGCTTGTGACCAGTTGCCGCCAAAAGCAAATTTGATTTGGTTTTAGGGAAGTGTTGTTGGCTGAAACGCATGACCAAACGTGCAAGGCGGACGTTTATAGCGAAGGACATTTGGAGCTTTTGCAGTAACTGGGTGTGCACCCACCCGAAAAAAGCTCACGTCGGTTCGGACTCGATTCGCCTTTTCGGCCGATTGAATCGAAACTTGGCTTTTCCTCACTGAATGACTTGACTGGGATCAGGTGGTTTGTATATTTTTGTTTTAAATGCTTTCGTTATACTGGTAACGTAAAAACACATGAAGTTAAAAAACACCATCTCTGTTCGCGACTTTATTTCGTTTCAAAGCCCAGTTTCTTCACCCTTTAATGTTTGCGCCAATAAACTCTATCTACCATGTCGGCTAACAAAAATGCAAATTGTGCTTTCCATCCTTAAAAGCAAATCAATCTTTTCATTGGCATTTTGCCTAAAGCAAGGACAGTAGGATATAAAAACAAAAACACTCTCAATTGTGAACACACGGTGGCATACAACACAAAAAGGCACTGTAGTTGCTACTTTTGATTTAGCTTTATCATGGATAATTGTTGCCACATGGGGATAGTTGCACTGGAGGAGAGAAGAAGACGAGGACCACTTTCAGCTGGGAAATTTTGGAAAGAGTACCACATTTCTTAACGGTTCATATTTGCGTGCTTTGTACGATGTTAGTTTGTTCGCAAACAGAGACATAATTCATCAGTGGGGAAAAGCTGACTTTCAAAATCTTGTTCGGGAACCGATATGTTTGTGAACAGGATCGCTCGCAAACAAAGGTTTTGCTGTAGATCAGTGTTGCATCACAACTGATATATGGGCGTCGGAAGAATTTTTTCCAGGGGGGGACAGAATGGTGAAATATCATTTTACCAACTCGAAATTGAGAAAACGACCAGTTTTGCTAAAAGTTTAATAGGAAAAATCTCAAATTTCAAAATCCAAGGGTGAACGATATCCCATGTTCACCCCCTTCCGACGCCCCATGTTCACCCCCTTCCGACCCCCATGTTCACCCCCTTCCGACGCCCATGAACTGATGCAAACGTGGTTGAAATTTGCAAACAAAGTAAACTCTGGAAGTGTTGCAAAGTCGTATGGAAAACAATAATGCAACAAGTAATAATTTAATGAAATCAAACAACTCTTTTGCTTCGAAAAATACCAGTTGTTGTTTATGATGAAAGCAGTTGCTTTACGAAACATCTGGCACAGTGGTTCGTAGCCTTTTCTCTACTACGCCTCCCTTCAGTAATTGTCCTTTGTTTCAAGCCCTTGGCTATAAATAAGTTGTAAAAGCAAATGTATTTAATGGTTATTTTATTGATCAAACTTTACATGTTGAAGAGCGCGTAATGGCTTGTGTCCCCTTGAAATTTATTGAAGCCCCCCTCGGGAGGTGTGACCTCCCGGTTAAGAACCACTGGTCTAGCACGATGCTAATCATGGCATTGGTTATGTCTTCATTGTTTCTTGGTTGCAATTGTTGTGTAATGAAAGTACATTACGCGTGATGCAACGGATGATTTAACTCGGTTGACTAAACTTGGGAAATGACTCAGCCTGCTGCGACTCAGCTTTTTGTTGACGATTTGAGCATGACGTAACACTTCGACATTTAACGCCGAGACTCAACTCCACTTATAGATTCATGTCTTGAGCATATACCTTTTGCCCCTAAGTTAAGATGGGGGTTCCAGAAGAAACATTTCGAGCAAATGCGCAAAGCCGTTAAACAAGGCCAAGGGCAGCAGGACCAGAAATGAAGGACTCAATTATACAGTGCAAGGGTTCTCAAGCAACAGGAGTAGCAGAAGCAGCAACTCGTCTGGATTTCCCTCCTACCTGAAAGCGTAACCTGCAGCACTTTTTTTTAGCAGGGGTCACCAACGTGGTGCCCGCGGGCACCAGGTCGCCCGCAAGGACCATGTAGGTCGCTCGAGGACCTGTTCTAAAAATAACATTAGCATGATCAATGTCTTCACATTAACGAATATTAATAGTAAAATAATTGAAGGTAAACTGAGCATAATTTGTATTTCAGAAGTGTGTATCAAACTAGTAGGCCTTCGCATTAATCGGTACACAAGAAGTAGCTTGCAGTTTCAAAACGGTTGGTGATCCCTGGTTTATAGCAACACAAGTCTGGAGCAAAGTTTGTGAGAAATGACAACTTCCAGTTTGTTTTAACGTTGGGTTTCGGCTAGTGCGCCGTGATCTAGCTAATCGTACTTGTCAATGCTAGCGTGGCTTGCTTATGTACCTCGTCATGATTATGGTTAAATTCTGACGTTATGCCCGCTTATATTATCGCCGCTGTGGTCTTGTACGCCAAGGAATATTCAAGCAGCCTTTGCCGATTTACGGTCACTACTAAAAGAAGACTTGCAGTCAAGTATCTCTAGGGATTTTGTTTGTCGAGTCATTCTCCACTAACGGTTACCACGATTATCAGTGAACTTTCACATCTTGGTGGCCACCAGGAATTGGCCTGGCTGGGTAAGGCTATACATTATACAGTTGCTGCTGTGACGAAATTCGCTTAGACAGAAAGGCTTTGTTTGCGGTTATTGAAGCTGATGAGTACACTTATGAACGATGCAAGGTGTGCCACGCTGTCTATCAGTTGCAAGCAATAAATTTCACTTATGATTTTTTGGCCTGTATTCCGACCTACAGTGAACATGAATGCAGTCAGGTGGTTGAGGTGTGGAGATTCACATCAGAGGTGGAGAGGTTTTAATAAAAACTAGAATGAAACTTCGTAAAGCCAAAAGTGAAATCCTCAGGCAATCAACGATTTACTGTAGGTATCACTGACTGCCAGTTCTCACATTTTGAAATAAAGTTTACTCTTTTTAAGGAAATGTCTATTTTTTTCTTGTTTGGTTAAAGCTTGGAATTTGACTGAAATTGAGCTTTCTCAAAACAATGCCGCAAGTGTTGGTGGCGCATCAGATCGCAATCTGTTTCATTTGTTCAACATTATCGGAGAATGAAAATGAAAGTCAGCTGGATTTAACAAGTTAGAAAGATAGCAAGACCCATTTCACAATTCGATCATGTCGTTAAGGCCCAGGAACAGACACGTCATCGTACGACAACCTTCTGACTCATTTAAATTTCTTGTGTGTAATTACACACATCTGAATGTATGTATCTGCCCGTGTTAACCCACAAGAAGTGTTGGCAACAAATCCTTCCGTCATTACTGACCTTCCAAGCCGTAAACAGTTCGATTTTCTGTGGCTGTGGTCTCGTAAAAAGACTGGCCGTGAGTTCTGTTCGTTCTTCGCTGACGTAATAAAGTGCCGCGAGACATTACGTCAAAACGCGTTTGATAAATAACCGGCTGGTGCGATAGAAGCGGCGTGGTTCGCTAGCTGGTATTCCCGTCCACGGTTTGGGGTTTTCGTTAATCTCTGAACTCTTGCCTTCACAAATGCCAAGTTTTAAATGGCAACAAAACAGAAGCAAAAAAGTAAACATCTCTTAATTACAGAGTACAAAAAATTTTGTATACCAACTATAAAAATCACTTAAATACCTCTAAAATATACTGTTATCGTTGTCCTATTCGAAGTAAATAAACAGACTTAAATTAAACAGTCAAAAATGTGCGGTTAGATTGTTGTAGTGTAATACACACTGAAAACGTCTTGTTTTATTGGATTTATGGATCATGGAAAAGTTATTGTGTTTTTTTTCAGTAAACAAGGACAAATGCGACTCTAGAAGAGGAGCCCTGCTTCACACATAGTTTTGCATCTGATACATTTGAGGGTTGTCATTGAAAAAAAAAAACGCTTTGTCAGAGGACAAAAGGCAAATAACTGATACGAAAGCAAAGAACTTAGCAAAGCCAACGGCACCAGGTCCTCTCACTTTTTTGCCATGCAAAGTACATTGTGCTCTTTCAAAACTTTTTTTTCAAACTGAAAGGCCTCGGGAGTTTCAAGCGAAGTGAGATATGTCACAACGCTGTGCGCGTGGCTTGCTCCTTCAACACTATTTGTGGGCTTTTCGACTCATTTGGAATTCCTTGTAAACCCGATCATTAACGTCGTTTTATTGAATTATTTTAAAAGTTTCAAAGATTTCATACTCCAAAAAAGTAACAAACATCATTTTCTTCCTCTCGCTTAGCAGTTTGCCCCAAACGATGTTTTAAAAACGTCAAAACTTTATTGACCGTCTTGAAATATAACCAGCACAATTGGGAGGTCATCGGAGACATCAAAGTGAAACGTTTCAATGGGATTGCAAAAGTAATCATCAAATACCTTTGCCATTTTTGTCATAGACAGCAGATGCATCAAAGCACACTATATTGTAAGGCGCAAAGAATATGTCGCTTAAAAAAGCAGTGTAAAACGGAATCCATCAATAAATTCAAAGGTTCTAATGTTGGCATTCCGCATGAAACTTGGTTAAAAAACAATTTGTGAAAACGCTGGGTAAGGATGATGTTGCACTTCAATATCTTCAGGTCCTATGTTTGCCAAAGGCACTGAAGCAAAAATGCATGGTTAAATTTTGAATACATAGCTCTCCTGGCAACGAAAACCACACTTCAAACCAAATATGCTGATTTTTGACAGTTTCTGAGTGGACGTGATTGGAAAACAAAAACCAGAACCTTGGAACAAAAATCGCGTTATATGGTGTTATTTCTATTATTGTTACCCTGGTAAAACGCTTCGCCACATCGAAATTACTTTAAAGCCATTCCTTTAGACCAGCTATGTCCGACCAAATGGCTTACTGGGCCAAAAAGTATNTCACTATCTTAATCAGGGCCGCACATTGAATGACATCTTATTGAGTGCCGCACACTGNATGGCTTACTTTGATCTTAGCAAACTAAATTTAGCTTAAACTAATATACTGAAAGTGTGCGAACCTAACTGAAATGGTAACAGACGTGATAAAGTGGTTCTGAGGAACACCTGCATTAAATATGTCAAATTCAAGATTAGCAAAACAAGGACAGGTTTTCAGTATGTGGGATACTTTTACGACAGCCAAACATAAACTGGGCCTCACAAAGCCCTCGACTGGGCCGCGGGTTGGACATGGCCGCTTTAGACCTTGCAGGTTAGTAACCTGGTTTTGCAAATTTGGATTAATTTTTAAAATTGTGCAAGTAGTAGTAACCAAGAACAGCCGACGCGATCATTTTCACCGTTTTGCATTTTCAAAGTGTCATGTTTTGCTTAGACATGTTGGATTGCATTAAAACGTCTTGACATTTCCTAATTTTTGTTTCGAAGTATGCACAGAAATTTTCAAGTTGAAATCTCCACCAACTTAATCTCAGGAGAAGGATTACCTTGACCAACCAAACGCGGCCATGTTGACCGTTATGAAAAAGGCATTCTCAAAGAGCCCTCTCTGACGGCAGAGAGGTGCGAAACCGCAGAATATTTCTGATTGAGAAAATTGTGGGCAGCTTTGTCTTCTTTGGTATGTCCAACTGTGAAACAGGCGGCTAACGTAGCGTCTTCACGACGCAAGAAGAGGCAAAACATATCTTTTTGTTACAAGCACAGCACAAAGCTAAGCTGGTCACCAAAGCTAAACTGGTAACCACAGCACAACAGCTGGGAACTAATAACGAGAAAAAGAGCACTAAGTCCAGGAAAAAGGTTTGAGGTAAACAAGCAGAATTTTAATGATGTGCATCGATTACTTTGTGTTTGATTCTGTTGGAACTGCGACGTAGCCTACAGCAATTTAAAATATAATGTCTGATCAGTGATCAGAAGGTTCACTACAGAGCAAGCATTAACTAGATTGAATTTTCTTCATGAGAAACGTTTTAAGTGAAGGTGACGTCGAATACCGAACAGAGACTGTGACTGGGAGCTATCAGCATCGGGAGAGAAATTGAACGGTGACGATGAGCTGAAAAACTTTCCAGATTGTTTGCGCACAATCGATGCTGCACTTCCTGTTGCGTCTGACAGCGATCAGTTTCCGGTCAGTTCAAATCCAAACGCAGCTGATGGAACAGCAGGGGAAAGACGCAGCATAGGACAAAACTAAATTTGTGTCTATAACTTCTGTAGACGCGCAGGCCGACGATTTGCACACAGTGTCCTCACAGAACAACCGGGTCAATGCGGGCGGAGTCGACAAATATCAAATTCACTTTTATGTGCCTTTTAATTACTTCTTGGTATTCACAGGATGTACCTCTAACAAAACTGTACAAATGTAGAAGCACGAAGAGTTTACAGCAACAACGACTGGAGGGTGCCTCATACTGAGCTCTTGGCCTTCATTGGGTTGCTTTATGCGCGGGGAAAATACCTAAGAAATAATATTCCTTAGTCAAGTGTCTGGAATACGAAATGGGGAGCGTCATTTTTCCAGAGACTAGGGCTAGAAATTGTTTTCATGAGCTTCCTGCGATTTTTCAGCTTTGAATACGCAACACCGGGTTAATGCGTTTGCATATCTGACACGTTTGCTTTAGTTTCAGATGTGTGGAGTGGGTTTGTGGGCAACTGCGTATCTTGCCACAAACCTGTAGCAGACGTCACAACAGACGAGTAACTGTTTCCAACAAAAGTTCATCGCCAAACGATTGACGCAGTATTTGCCCAACAAACCGGATAAATTTCGCATCAAGTCCTGATTGGCCCTGGACCTTGAAACAAAATGCATTTTGTGAGTGCAATCCCTTACCCGGCTAAAGATGAGACACGTGCGCCTTTGCAGAGGTTTTCCGACTTGTTTGTCATTGATTTTATGAAACCTTCCTTGGAAAGGGAAAAACTGATACAAGTGGTAGCCTTTCCCCCTCGTACGACCTGGTCAAACAATTGCGACAGACGGAAACGACCATAGTTGGCACGGTCAACAAGGCTAGAAGAGAACTTGCTCCCTCAGCAAAAACAACACAAGCAACTTGGTATTCAAGCGTGCTCCTGAAAGTAGATGATGTAACCATGCTGACTATTTATCAATGCAAGCCAAAGAAAAATGTGTGTTTTTAGCTCTCTTTATTTGTCTGCTGGTGTTGATTCGTCAGAGAAACGAAAATCAGTAACGATTGAGTTTTGCAATAAGCTAAACATACAGTAGATGTGACAAATCAAATGGTTCGGTAGTATTAAGTAAAAGAGGGTACATTTCTGTGTTAATTTTAAGATGTTTTATAACGTCTTAGATTTAGCTTGTATCAGTGCGTTCTTGCTGTACGAGAAAAGCTGGAGAGACCATCTCAAGGAGAGTTTTAATTTTCAAACTGGCAACTGAACACAGGCAAGATTGTCTCGCGGAACGAAGAGCTGGGAAAACTACATCTGAACAAGCATCGAATAGAACCACAAAGAAAACTATGAAGCGGAAACGTCAAGTGGCCACTTAGTGCAAAGAATACAAAAGTACAAAATGCTGCCATACGTGCAGCAAAATGGTTTGTGGTGAGTGCACAGTTGACGATTCGGTTGAATTTGTCACATGTGCTACGATCCCAAGCATATCCACTTTAAGTAAATGAAATGTATTTGCACATAAAAAACAATACATTGATTGTGTATATGTAAGATTACAAGTAATTTAAAACACTTTAGTGAGATGTACTCATTACCGCTACGGGGTCTTACAAAAACGTGATGCAATTCCTAGCGCAGTTTAATATCTTAATCGAAAATTTAGCGTCGCAGGGGTCTGCGTCCAAAACGACCGCTCTTGACTGTTTGCGACACCCGAAAACCCTGTCTTTTTTGGTGTTAAGGCTAAAAGGTTCAAAAATAAAACAAGTCAACCAGCAAAAATCGTCAATACTAAATTATTCAAACAAAAGATCTGGAAGACAGATACCTACTTCCTGTTAAAAACTTTTCTTTGCCCATCCACATTGCGGTCAACTACTAAAGCGTAATTGAACAAATGTCTCATAAACTTTGGGAAAAAATGAAATCCAGTCGTTTGAACAACAAAGTAAACGAAGTTCACATTTTCAAACAAAGCCTAAGCGACCTTCATTGAAAGGTTTCCTTGGTTTGTGACAATTCGACTGTCACATTCGTGTGGTGGTAAAATTCGTTGATGGAAAACATCGTTCATTTGATAGGACAGGCGGTGCGCCAGTCTCAGGTTTGGACCGCTCAAGCACATTCTTAAGGAATCGCTCATTCGCTTTCGGTAACTTATGCTAACAATTCATTCAGACGTGAAATGGAGGCCGCAACTAAAAAACTACGCTTTTCTCTGCGAGATGTTTTCAGGTACAGGCAGCGTTTTGCTTCTGCGCAGAAAATTTCAAAATGAAGCTTTTACCAACCGGCCAAATTTGAGGTTCCAGATTGCACGAAGCCGAAGCCTCAACGCCACGATTTGAACTTTTTGTCTCCCTTCTACGAAATACCACACGCCTGCTTGACAAGCGGCATCCTGTGTGGCCTTGCAAAAATAAACGCCTTGTTGTCAGCGGCTCAGCGGTGTGTCTAATTTCGCCATTGAAAAATGAGGTATTGTCTTCTAATGCGTCTATAGCGCACTGATTGCGCCATTCCTCGTATTGCGAGCGTTGTGTGTTCTGCACTGGAATTTGCTCCCGTCTTATTAAGTTTCGTGAAGTATGAAATCCTTGCCGTTGCTCAGTCTTGCAAGCTTGGTTAATATCTCAAGAGTGTTGTGTCCGTTTTTGGTTGATTCTATTTTTATCGTTTTTGTCGTTTTGTTCGCTTTAGAATAGCAACTTCCTTTTAAAGTTCTGGCTTCCATCTGTTCGAACATTTTGCAACAGTGTGGAAAAGCAAGTCTGCATCCACCTGTAAGTAACAAATCTGAGCCGGCTGATCATGCCCTGTGGCATGCAGCAATGATCAGCGACTTCCGTAACGGCGCATTTCCGCAGCTCTTCGCCTGACGTCTTTCCAGTTCCTTTCGAAAAGCGTATACTGAAACGAACATGGCCTGAAACGGTTACAGCTGCATTTGCAAGCTTTTTAAGTTTTGGGGACACGGCAGAAATTTCATAAAGCGATTGGCATTTGTCGGATGTTTGCTTGTGATCGATCAAACTGAAACATTTGCACTTCTTAGCAAAAAGGTTTGACGATTGCGAAATTGAGCATATAGAAGCTAAAATGTTTGTGTGCTGGAATTGTGAAGCATGGTTGAGCTGGTTTTCACCTTTAGCATTTGTGATTGTTTTGTGTTTTTCTCTGAAAGAAATCTATGGGGAGTTGTAACACATACCTGCCAGATGCGCGCAAGTTAGAGCTTAACCTTAGTGACCTTCAAAAAGTTTGAGACAAGGTGATGAAAACATTTTCTGTTTTTCCAGCGGGAAAAGCATTTTTCACCGCCTGAACACAGGCGTCGTTTTTTGCAAAGTGCTAAAAGTCATTGAAAAAAAACGCAGGAGTTCGCAGACGCAAAACCTAATAAGCGAAACCCGATCGCCGGCCAAAGCGGTTTATACTGGCAAACACCCGGCGAGCGCTTAGCGGGGGATGTTTGAGTACCGGCGTGCTTCATCTGCAGTCGTCTCGACGTACATGATATTGCCGGCCGCTCGCATTCCTGCGGTTCGACCCGACATAACACGACGACCGCTGCGAAAGCTGAGAGCCCGTGACTGAAGCGTTCGGTGCTGGGCTGCCCCGCCAACGCTCGCTCTTCTTCAAGGGCGTTTTTTTTCTCCTCGACGGCTAATCGAGCTTTTTTCTCTTTTTGCAGCTAGTCTGGTTTTGTTTGAGCATCGGCTCAACCCGTCGGCGCAGTTGTGTGGCATCGTTTGGGCAACGGATGTGAACTTAGGAGTAGAATTCTTCGAAGCTGTGTTGAGCGTGAGGCTGACGTGCCTGGCTGTTGGCAAGTTTCAGTCGCAAACTCTGCTGCTTCACCAGTAGGGATTTGACAGTGACGAATCGGTCGGTTGCCAATACAGTTATTTTGCTGAGGAACTGACAAGAAGCCGGAAAACCATGTTTATTCCGGCTTGGAGTGTCGTTGTGCTGTTCGGCGCGTTTCTTTCTGCGCACGCAGGCCGCGTTGACATCGAGAAAATGTCGTGGAAGAAACCCCAGTTGCCGAACCTTTGTCCGGTGGCTGAGATCAACGAAGGCCAGGCGACATTCGGAGGCCACGTAGGCCAGGCCTTGCACATTGACTGCGACCTGGAATGTCAGATGGCCAAAGGCCACTCGCCGCTTTCAATGTTGGAGATCGAGCAGTCGATGAGCTTCGAGACCCTGGACGTGCAGTCCGAAACAAGGATTAAGACTGTGGTGAACGTGTCGGAAATTCCCGAGGAAGTACTGCGGCCAGCCGAGGAACACCATACCGTCGCACCGCTCGCCGACGCCCGCCGTTCCGCTCGCAGGCATAAGCGCGCCGTATTCGGCTACGATTCGCGCTTCACCTTGCCCACGAAGCGCTTCTCCACAATGTTCCCGTTTTCGGCTGTGGTGAAGCTGTCCACCGGCTGCGGAGGAATGCTGATATCGCCCAAGCACGTTCTCACCTCGGCGCACTGCATTCACGACGGGCGAAAGTACCTGAAGGTGTGTTCGTGTTTGCGAAATCGCATGAAGCTTTTCTTTTGTCTGTTCCTTTTAGGTTATTGCTCTTGTATAAGGACTTNAAACTTGTGTGTGTTCGCCGGCGTGCCCCTTGTTCGACGCAAGCCTTGTGGGTCTTGCGTTCAGTGGATTTGATTGCAGGCGAGGAANTTNTACGCTAGAGCTATAAATTTTTTACGACCACATGCCCTTCTCAACTAACATTTCAACGTCATCACTACTCGTTAAAAACTATTGAGCAGTACTCTGGTTAAATTTCCTGTGAATGGTAACATTTAAATTGCAACGTTTCATGATTGTGGATTAAGCTGCACGCATCAAGTTCTCGTTGTACGACCTGTTCGATAAATTACAAAAATTTCCTTGCTATTTCCATGGTTACCAAATACCTAAATCATATCATGAGTTCATCCGTTGAAACGTTCAGTTTCAACTTTCGCCCTCTTTCGCTTTTTTGTGAGAAGCTCCACGCGAAGGTCCGTCTTACTGAAGGAGGTCAGCATACTTACAGTCGTCACCTGAAACGCTCAGCGAAAAGGGAAAGCGGACCCAAATACGAACGTTAAAATTGCATAGTTGGCCAACATCCTTTGTTGAAATTGCTCGATCGTATTTTTTGAACGACGCGGAAAAACAGCGACATAACGCCCGTAAGTCACGCGCATAGTCACCGAAACGAATGCGGCCCCGCTGCGACGCCACTCGCAACGCTTCGTGGAGTCGACAGGACCTTAGTTTGAGGTCCACGGTTTACGAGGCTGTAAAGCGTTTTAAGAGCAATAGGAAGTCCTGTTTGGTGATTGCCGGCCTTGCACATTCGTCTGCCACTTCTGTGTTGACCGGCAGGGCGTGTTTGAATACGTGCATTCGTCAATACGACGAACGAAAGGCCTGTGGATACATTGTGGTGAAAAATGTCGTTGTCAACTTTTACAAACTGACTCGCGAACGTGTTGAATACGCTAGAGGGCGCTTTCTGCAACATGCCGTCGAAGGTGACGCAACGGAGTTCATGGTGAAGGTAAAGAATCGAAGCAAACTTAAACGACGGTCGGCGATATTTTCAGTGCGATAGATAGGAACAAACAGGTTTGCTGCAAAACTGTCTTAACGACTTTGCCTTGGATTTCGCCCGGGCTGTCTTTGCCAGGAGCTGTTCCCGCTCACAGATCAATAAAAAAACACAATGCGCAATTAACATAAAACAATGCGCCATTATCACAAAACAATACGCCATTAACACCTTGCGAAATAACACGATAGCACATCAAATATACGAGAGCAACAAAACTGCTTACGCGTTGTTGTAAGACTAAGGGCAGATGGTTGTTCCGAATATCGACAGCTCTGTGAGTTCGTTCGATACTTAGCCATAGCTCTTACCGCAAAGGAAGCTGCACTTGACTTGCACTTGAGCATCAATGATTACAAGCTACTCCTGCACAGGATATGGTTAGCTGCAGGCTTCAGTATTTGAAAAATTGTTCGGTGTTTTACGAAAGCTCCAAATCAATACAAGACAGTCGTACTGTGGTTTCATGGTAGATGCGAACACGCACGATCTAAATAAACATATTCAAATGCAAGTGCTTTTCAACACGCTCGTTTCTTTTTTCATTTTGGGTTTGGAAGGTGTGGATCTCGTTGAGCATCGATTGTAAACTTACGCGCTAAAAAACGCCTCCAAAGCTTTCTGACATGTCGGCAACACTTTCATGTATCGTCCAGTGCGTTAGACATTGTTGCATTCGGCACTATCGGAAACACAGAGTTTCAGTCCATTATGTTTTGTCAACTTGTAGTTAGTCAGTTTGTGGTCAGTAGGTGCCTGCAGGCAGCATCTGATATACCATCTTGCATGTATGCGAAACACACCACACAGTCGGTGAACTACGTTTTAGCGGTTTTCAGTTTTTGGTGTAGTTGAACTTCACAAAACAATTTTCTCCTGCGGTACTTGTTATCAGCTTCGTTTCTCACGTGCGGCTATAGAACTGACACACGGGCGTCGGAAGGATTTTTGCAGGGGGGGGGCACTAGGGGATTTTTTGAAATTTTTTCCAGGGAGGGGCAAAAGTTGTTTAATTTGTTTTTTCCATTCAAAACAAAGAAAACAACCTTTTTTTGGTAAAAATTTCAAAATCCAGGGGGGACAAGATCCCCCTGCACCCCCCTTCCGACGCCCATGAACCGACATTGAAAAATTGAGTGTGGTGCGATGGCTCAAGCAATATCCTGCTAATATCTTTACTACTGATAAAATTTTAAACGTGCATCGTCGTTACGCATGTAATTAACATCGCGTGCATCGAGAATGTGCAATGAGACATGCAAAAAAGCTGAGATCGAATTAGATTGGAAAAAACCGAATCAGAATCCAGTAAAAGCAGTTTGACATTTTTGGTGTCTGTTTAACAACCGTTGATGCACAATTCGGAGAAAAACGCCTTCCTTTTTGACTCTGTAGGAGCAATAACTGTTACGTTTATAGGAGCAATAACTCAACAACTGTTGTGACTTTTCACGAGCAGGTTATTGTCATTCCCGTCAAGAACTGCTGCTACGAATGGCCTAATGCGAAACAGAAGCCTGCAGCCTGAATCGGAAGCTTGCAAAAGGAGCAGGGAAATCACAACAGAATAGCAGCAAAAATAAGCGTAGATAATATTCCAGTGTCATACTGGACAAGGATACAGTTTTGCATCCCCCGTCTGATTGTCCGTGTATCAGAGAATTGCAGACAATTGATTAGGCGTGGTAAATTAAATTACAGGGTATGACAGCAACGTCTACCGCCCAGTAGATGATGTATCTTAGTGGAGTTTCATTCATTGCGGCGCTGGAAATGGTTTTTGCGCCCGAGGCTCTTTCGCGCTTGTGCCAAATGTTCTCCGGGCCGACTTGATAAAGCGAACAGCTCAGTTTGACAAATATGATAATGCGAATCTCGTTGTGGAACGACTACACAGCTTCATTCGGGAAGTTAAGTGTGCGCATGAGAATTACCGTCTAAGCTGGGATGAGTTTTCTTTGTGAAAGTACCAACGGTTTGTTTTCTCATACAATGAACTATTCCTCGTGGCTTGCGAATTATCGCTGCCATCGACTGTCGTTGCGTCGCTGCCCTCGCAAAGCACGTCGCCAATTCTCACAACTGCTGTTGCCGTTCATGTTCTTGTTGTGGCGCTCTGGGATGACGGCGATTTTCACACTGATGTATCTGTTTAAAAGTTGATACCACGCGCTTAAAAGTGCGCATGTCATGATTACGCTTCAGCGCAGATCAGTTCTACTTGAGGTTTGGAAGTCGCCAGTTTTTCTTACTGCGTGACGCAATGTTGTGGGTTTTCGTCGGTCGTGGTTCTTGGCTAAACGCTCGTGTTTAGTCTGATGCTGAGCCATATTGCCCGGATAATAAACGTGTTTCTTCTTTCCCCCCGAATTTGTTACGCCCCAGCGTTTTTCAAGTTATTTAGTGAAAGTGCATTCCGAAATCGCCGGATTTCTCCTTGAGATTTTTGTTGACACCCAGAAAATACCAAGGTCGATTCGAATTCCTCCACGCACTGTGCTTACCCTTGACATTCGATCAAGTGCTGCTGAAAGACCTGGCCTCGTATTCGCAGAAGCCAAGCACAAGTTCAGCTCGAAGTCTTAACTGTCCAATATCACAGTTTACTTCTGTCTGTCAACGCCTCGTTAGATTTCTAGCAAACCTAGCGCGATAGGGGCGAAAATCGAACAGCGGAACAATAGCGTTGTTCTGCTGCAGCGCCGTCTTGGCTAAGCGGCGATAAAATCATTGTCACGTCATCGGTCGATAAGATATACGTGTATGCCGGTGGCAAATGCAGCATGTTTGCTTTGGCGATGAAGTGGACACGGTTGGCTGGGCAGCAAAACGCCGCACGTGCCTATTGGGCTGCCGCTGGTCTATGCTGAGTCATATTCCTGCTCTAGGCTGCAGCTCTTGGTTGCCGAACGATTACTTTGCACAAAAACTTGAAAAGCTCACTTGAACGCAGTGAGGCGTGGCAAGGTATTGTTCAAATCGTGGTCCCGCGTATTGTCTGCTTCGTTTGACCTCATTCGACCTGCTTGACCGTCTTGTCACCTTAGTTTTGTGATTACACGCGCGTGCGGGTATTTCGTGAATCGTTTGGTGGTTGTATTGTATGGTTTGAAGCTTTGGCTCCACCGAAAGAAACATCGAAGTTGTAAAAGGAGCCCCACTGTTGAAAAAGGTGCGCGACCCGTAGTGATGTGGCGAAACTGGGAAGCTTGTGTTGGCTGTGATTGCACTGAATGTGAAATATGATCGAAAAAAAGATTGAAAAAATAAAAATATGCCGCTGTGTTTTACAGCACTGGAACTTTGGTTACTAGACTGCGACCGCAAATTTGTGAAAACTTTATTTTTAACAAGATGACGATCCTGTTCCAAGCAAGCAAGCAGCCACGCAGTCGATACAGGCCTTCTCAACTTTTCGTCAGGGCGCAGGAGACAGGGGTTGGCGGGAAGCGAGCATCTTCGCGAGACCAGCTGCGGCACTTTTCATGATTAACAGCTTATGATGGTGTCTGTTATGCCAACGATGTCCCGGCCTGATTGCTTGGCCGAGGTCACAAAAGCCCCGAACGTCATCGCAGTCGATCTTGCGCTTGACCTTCGGCGGGGATCAGGTTGTGACGTTGGCGCGCAATCGCTCTTCTGTGACGCAGACTTTCGCCGTTGTGGGCGTGGCAGGTTTGGCGAAGCGTTGCGCCTTCACATCGCCAGACCAGTAAACCGAGCTCTCTCTCCTGTTGTCACAGCGCTGCTAACATAGAAAAGATCAGCGTCATGGTCAATTTGATTTATGTTTCTTGATGTTTTTTCTGTTTTGCACCGTACATAGATAGGGTGAAGATTTTTCGCATATTTTTTTGTGAATCGGACCAACACTGGTCCCTGCAGGTGCTGAAGCGTCCGTTTGAGGCGGATGAATTTCACTTAGACGCAAGCTTTAACCTTGATTTTATGCGACGGGATCTAAGAGGAATAAGGCCACAATGTTTTTCAATCTTGGATCTGACTCTAAGAAAAAGCGCCCAACTTGGAAGCTCAAGGCTCCCCTGAGAGCCTTGAGGTTGCGTCGGGTCAGAACCAGGGCGAAGGTGGGTCAGCTCAACCACCATATTCGACATCAGGCAAAAAAGATAATCGTCTCTCGTTTCGTGATATTGTTGCACCTGAAACATGGCAGAAGCGTTTGCTTCGATCGCTTAAAATCGCCGTTGCGCATCAATATTTAATGAGTCGGTTGCAGTATTCGTTTACGGCCGCTTGCTGCACAAGGTTCACAACACGTTTTCGGCTCCGTAAAAACATAAAGACTGAGAGTAATGAATGGTGCGATCGCTCCGGGACGTGGTCAACCCCTCCCCAGAACATNCTTGGGCTAATTAGGACTTGGGCGCACTTGAAAACAACGANCGTTAACCGTCCGCATTGTTGGAATGTTTTCGCTGCAGAGATTAGCTGGTTTGAGCCGCTTCTGAAGAAGTTCTTCTTGAATGAAACGGCTTGTCAAGCGAGGCCGAATCCCACTTATATCCGAGAAGAAACTTTTGTTTCTGTTCACCTCTTGTGCTTTCGAATGTTTATGGTAACTTTCACATCGCTCAAGATTGCCTGCAAAGAAGTTGCGCTAGCTACACTCTTACTCCACGTTTGACAAACTTAGCAGTTGTAACAAACCCTTCAACTTTCATTCATGTCGACAACTTAGTCCCACATTTCAACTTTTGCGTGGTGTGTTTAATAACCGATACGCGCTGTCTCTATCGTAGAATGCGAAACCTTTCGGCATCATGCTTATACGCTAAAAATAAAGAAAAACGATGTCGCAAGTTAGCAATTCTGTAGTTTTGGGCAAAATGTGAAAAACTGCTAGAAACCGCGATCGTTGACTTTTTTTCCAGATGTAACAAAGAAAAGCAAGAGTTGCTCAAACTTAGTTTCAACTAAAACGACGGAACGAGAAAAGTTCGAATAAAAAATGAAATTATTTTGGTCACAATGCCTGGTTTGGCAAAACAAGGAATTCCAACACTGTAACTATTTGAGTGCAAATTCTACCAAACATGGCCAAACGCCAGTAATTTCCACTTTAATTGTGTCGTGTTGTAATCGCTAATCTGTGATTAAAGGCTTCAATGTCGGCAGCTTTCGGAAACCGGCGATGCTTTCGTCATAAACGCCAGTCTAATCAAAGCCTCCTAAATGTTTCACTAGGCTTTGGTCTGACGCAAAGTTTTCCGGTTGTGTTCCGATTTTATCCGAGCTACGTATTGATGCTTTTTTATGTTTTAAAACCGATTGACAACGTTTGGCAATAAAAGTCAACTCTTTGAAGCTTATGAAATTCGAAGGCTTAGTCTATTGCAACAGAAACAAAACAGCTCCATCAAAGAAAATATCAAATGATGTCAGAGTATCAAACCTTGTTCGAGCCCTTGAATTTACGCGTTTTTTGGCCTAAGTTTTGTTTCCCAATTTCGTGTTTGCCGAAAAAAAGCGACTAGGACATTCAGGCAGACAAATAGGAGCTGTGGATAAAATCATGACGCGACCTGGCGTTTTAATAAACAAATGGCAAATACAAGATCCCTTATCTGTGTCAAAAATTCCTCCCGCCATGCGTCTGCAGTTGATCTTCTGGTCGTCGTCCGAGTGGTGTTGTGGTTTATACGACTTGACAGTTGGCTTTTTGTTGGCTTGGCCGTATGGTTTTTGGTGAGCGATTGGCCTTGGCTCTTGAGGTTGTGCAAAACGCAATCACTTCTCTTCGACCCCGGCTGGGCCAATTGCGAAAACGAAGTAGATAACGCAACGGTTTGAAAGTTGAAACCCCGATATTTTTATGTAGGCCAGTGGTTCCCAAACTTGTTCGAGCCGTTACCCAAGTCAAGGTAGCAATTATGTCTTATTACCCGCAATATTTTGCAGTGATCGCTCATAATACAAAAAAACATTGTGGTTTTGGTTCCGTGTTATCCCCGTAGAATCGCATGTTACCCCCAGTATGGGAACCACAGATGTAGGCAAATGTAGCAGCAACGAAAACCGAACTCGATCCAGAAGAGTAGCGGAAAACGAGATTCGTGCTTTGCGGAACAAATACAAAGGTGAATGTCGGCGTGACCTTGTCAAATATCACCTGATCAATCGCTTCCAGTGAATGCGACGTTCGGACGCAGAACGCTGGACATGTTCTTTTTTCAGACCAGAACCCTTATTGCGACGTTAGCCTGGAGTTTATTGGTTGCTGCAAACAACTATTCCCAAAGGGAGCTTGCCGGCCGGCAGCATCGCCACGTGCTTAATGTCTTGCTCCATATTTGTTCTGCAGCGCAATTCAAATCAGCCAGTGCTTGTTAGTCGTCGGACAGGTAATTAATTTTCAAATGGTGCAGAGCAGATGTTTGTTCGCGATTGATTTCCGTCGGTAAGCGTCTTTCTTAACAGTAAATACCTGATATAAAGTAGCGGGAGTGTTTTTCCTGACGTAGAACCCTCTGGAACAGCTCCGTGTTAAAACCAACAGCAGCCAGACGGTTTCGCGGGAATGTTATTACGCTATCGGCTTGCAGACTGTTCTGCTTATTAAAAAGTTTACGTTTCGCTTTGCTAAGACACTGCGTTTCGCAGAATGATTGATATGCCGGAAACGTGCGTCATTGCGTTTTACAGCATAGGTTGAATATTCCCAAATTTTGCTAAAATATGCTGGTGCAAACTTTCGTGATATTAAAACATGTGCAATAAAAAGTCTGTGCCGTTCTTGGTAACAGAAACGGCATTTGCGTATAAATATCACAGCAGTGCGCTTCAGGTCGTTGAATGCTGTATGAGAGCCTTGCTATTGCTTGAAAGCATAATAGTTCTGATGATTTGCCGCTTGATCGGATATGGTATTCTTCTTGAGTACCTTTCTCTGCAGTCTTCAAACTATCCCAGCCACTGAACACGACTGAAGTGTTCTAGCATTTTAACTTCCTCTGTTCCGGTTGGGGTTCTTCGTGCTGCGAAAATCAACCTCTTGCTGTCATTCGGGTATCGACACAAAAATTAACTTACAAGGGCAAATTTTCAGAAACAGGGTAAAAACGTAACGTAACAGAAATCTCAGCTAATAATGTTTTTTTTTGGAAAACGTTCGCTTCCCACTTGAATTTTTTGAGGATATCGTTTGAGAAATGGTAAACTGAGCCCTATTTCGGCGGCTTAACCTGCACGGTAGAAAGAATTTTCTACAAAATCAACAAGCGCCTTCAGAAGCCCTCGGAACGTGCACGTGCAGTTACGCGCTGGACCTAGCGAGCATTTGCAACAAACACCCCCTTTTTTGGTCTTTTCCGGCGAGGGTGTCTGCAGTCAAACTTACCAGGGCTCGGTTGCTGTTTGCGGTCCTCAGCGCCGTTCCGGTTTTGCCGCGTATCCTGTTCCTGACGGATCGCAACAGCACCACTGAGGGTCTTGAATGGCGTAATCAGCGTTTTGTTCGAGGAACGGCGGCTTTGAACTTCGTGCGTTCTGTCCTCGGTTCACCTGTTTTGTAAAGAGTTAGCGGAGCGCAGGCGATTGGCACTTGATAGACGTTCTGAGGTGAGCAAACGATACGATTGATTTCGGAATCGTCTTTAGGTTTCCTGCCGCTGGTAGCGGCCGTCCAGACACGGCCATTGTGTTCCAACTTCCTGGAATGCTGGGATTTTCGCAAACAGTACATGCTCACCAAAAACAACGACGTAAATCAGCAAAAAGACTTGCAGGCCTTACAAATGTTTTGGAGATGTTTCAACCATTTTTAAAAGTAAACTTTCGACAGTGAGTCTTTAGGGCGTCGCAGTTTGAGGTAAATGCAAATGTGAAGTAAATGAAATACTTCGAAGTGCACGTAAAACTTTTCAAGAGGTCAAAGTTTGCGCAACGCTTTTTGCTGTGGAACAAAAAATCTGACGTCGGCGACTTAAATAGGCGTCTGTTTAAGTGCGTTCAACGTTTTTCGCTTGTGGGCACTCATGCGTAGGCTTCCTCGACAAGTTCTGGCCATCCATGCGTAAATGTCGTCGACAGCTTGTCAGTTCTCAAGATCAAGAGAATTAAATTGGCTTGTTGCCAGTGAAGCATTAGCCACACCGTTTGATTCTACGAGTATTTAAATAAGATTTCAGGACTGAGGATATATAGCATCACGTGGAGTCGATTTCCTATTAAAACGTTTTTGTGGATGGTGTCAACTCAGTATCCTTTGAAGATATTAGTTACTTGAATACAGATATGTGGAAGTTTGAATCATCGCAAAGTGAAGATAGCAGAATCCAGCCGGTTAATTTCTCGAAAGCTTGCAGCGAACCTAGAACGTTTAAGCGTTTGGGCAACCTGTCACGTAACTGTTCGTTTCCATCCTTGATTGAATATATGAGACTCTGTTAACCGCCGTTTGGTTATGAAAGCCCAAGCCCCATACAATTTTTTGATAATAAAATCGCTATTTTTTGTTTGAAACTTGACTGCACCTTTTCGATCAACCGGCATTTATTGGATGGGTGTTGTAGTGCCTGCGTCATCGTTTCATACAGGTGAGGTCGTGTGACCCGTTAATCTGATTGGATCATAAAAAATCTTTTGTGTCGCTTAAACCCTCCGTCATCTTTTTCCAAGTTTCAGCCTTCGGGCACAGAACTCGTTTAATAGAAGTCGTTTGTTAAAAATCTTAAAAAGGCTGTGTTACTGTGGAGATAGTTAGGTTGACACACCTTGTCTGGTATGAAAATGTGCGTCTTTCGATCGTAAACATACGTAATAGAGTGAGAGTTTAATGATCTTTTAGACCCTGGGGGAGGACTATCAATCTCTTCGTAAGTACTAAGAACCTCGTTTAGTTCCGCAGAGGCATTCTCGTTAATCAGTAATATGTCGCGTTTGACCTGACAACTAATGGCTTTCCAGCGTAAGCTCATATTAAACACGTGGTTATGCAGAAAAGCATGGTCTGAACACTACTGTTTTATCAGCCACAGCTTTAGCCTCAGTTGTGCTGGAAGAGAGTGCAGTGCACGTAGACAATCGCCACCACCGTCGCAAAACACGTTAACTATTACCCGGAATACGTGGGCAATGTTTCACACAGCAGGTTTTGTTCGGTAACAATGGGAGCACGAGGGCGTTAAGCACAGGAGCACGGGTTCGCTTGTGTAGTTAGAAAAACAAATCGTGTCAGGGGAAGAACTGTGGGTCGGGCGGAGTTGTGTGTCTTTCGCTCATTCTTCCTTCGCCGTTCCCTGCGATGTAAGTAGCAGGGAAAGTTTTCACTCACCACGTCAAGCGTCCCTGATGAAAATCGTTTGCTGTAGTTTTCCTACCACGCACAAAAAATACGCAAAAACCAGCTGGAATGAGCAAATGCACGTGTCTCTGCTAACCTATGTCCTGCGTGACGAGTCATTATTGTTTTGTTTGCGGCAGTTTCTGCATAATCGCCAAACTCATCTCGGTTCAGTTGGTTTCAGCTGTTTTACGCTCTCTCGCGACAAGTGTGCAAAATACGTGAAAAATCCGCTTTTTAAGAGTCTTATAAAAACGTAGAAGTGCACAAAACAGTTAGGTGCAAACACGGTTGACGCCTGTTTGATGTTCGTCACGCGTTTGACTGGCGAAAAAGCGATCACGTGTCAAAGCCAGCAAAATCCCTGACCCGCAGACGGCATGCCCTGTGTATCTTGTGCTATTTCCGCATTACCGCCGCTGTCAAAAAAAGTTTTGTTCCTGCTACGGTCGTTGCCTCAGGAGTGCATGGGACTTGAAGGTCTTCAGGTCTGACAAATCGACTTTATCTTCAGAGCAAGGGCTGAGACTGTAGCCAAAAACGAATCGCGTACTTTCCGCAGCGTGTTGCTTCCTTTTTTGCTGCACTTCCGGCCAATAAAGGTTTGCGAGTTTTCAGCAACCAGTTTCGTCACTTCTGCTGAATAATGAAAAAACTCGTTTTTTCCTGAAAAGAGTATGGTAGTAAGTCAAACGTTTGTTTTTTATCGCCAAATTCTTTCAAAATTTAGTAAACGCGTGTAACACAAATTGCCTTTTGCACCAGAAACAAGAAAAAATTTACATCAAATTGGGATTCCAGTGTCGCTGGACGATTAGTAATACTTCATCTCATTTCCAGCTCCTTTTTGACGCTACTGCTGAAGCGTAGTCGGGTGAATGCAGATGCAAGGAGGGACTATGCACTGACGAATTAGCATGGGTTATTGCCCCTTGCCGGTCAGATCTCACCACCACAACGGACCCTTGCTGCTCCCAACAGAGTCGCCCATTGTGAACGCACAATGCAAATATTGACTCGGCCAACCAACAGACGGACGCAGCAACAGACTTTGCAGACAGTCGGCTTTTTGTTGCAACTTCCGATAACAAAAAGAAAAAAGTTACAATTATGTCTGGTTGGAGTAGACGATCGTCGACTACAATGTGCAGCGAATAGTTTTTCTAGAGGCTTGGTTTTTTGCCAAGCTATATCGACTATTGTGGGTTGCGCAAATAATTGCTAACATTCAATAAAAACGTCGTATTAGCCTTTAGCACACATGATTCGAAACAGGTTTGACGATCCTGGCATTGAAGGCTGTGAAATCACACCGATTCACATCTCTGGACCGGTTCTCAGCCTTTTTGAGATGCAAAAACGCGTGAGGATGCTCCAAGTAAAGTTTCCTATCGCCCGTATTTCGAGACAGTCATTCCATTCGGGCTGTAGCAACTTCACTCAGGCTGGCAACTTCGCTGGGCTGTTAGTGTAGGATGAAGAGCATGGCGATGGACGCCTAAGTTGTTCCTGCGCGTCGTTGTCCCGCGACGCCCGTGAGAGTGATCGCCTGAGAAGATCGCATTGCAACGTAAATAATGGTTGACAGACAGCTTGTTGTGACTTTGATCGCGGAAGCGCGAAGCCATTAGTATTTTTGGGTTTCTTTGTGGGATTGTAGGTTTGTTTCGCCCAAAAGATCGACGGAGCCAATTCGGTTTGGCGACGGATTGTCGCTTCGTACACGCGGGCGTCGACGAATATTGCGCTCATGCGGTCAATAGAGAGAGAGGGATCTATTTTCATATCACACACGGTGTTGTCACGCATGCGTGCACGTGCTGGTATCATAGGCGTAGCCAGGGGTGGCCAAAGGGGCCATGCCCCCCAAATTTTTAGAACATATAGTTATTTGGTACTTTGAGAGGCGTTTTTCCAAACAAAATAGTGTTATTCGCCTAAAATCAGACTTTTTGCCTCCCCACATTCTTGGGCTGGCTACGCCACTGACTAGTATCACTGTCTGACGTTTTGACGTGCGTTAGATTCCAGGAGGGAACGACGAAATGTACAGTGGAAATTAAATCAAGCGGTTAGCATGTGTTAAGTGCGTTTGACAAAGCGATAAGAGGAACGTCAGGAGCGCCCACATCTAACACGTCTCAGCACAGGCACCCTGTTGTTCTGACCAATTCTCGTGGAAGTTGTCCTCATCCACGAGGTTTTACTGTGTTGATAACCGTAATGCCAACGACTGCTTCGGTCCCCTTTGAACCTTGACGTGGGAAAAGCTTTTTTTGCGCAGCTTGGGTTTCATAAATACTCCGTCACGTTCAAAGGCTTTATTTGCACTCTGGTTGGCTGCTGATGGAAACGTGATTCCCTGATGACGAATTGGGTTAACTGCTGGAAGATTACTGCCGGCTGATAGCGCACTTTCCCGACGCTGAGAAGTTTACTTAGCAACCTGGGCTTAAGTGCTCATTGTCAGCGAAATATTCGCTGCAACCCGTTCTGGTTTCAGCATTGACAGGAGACTATTCTTTTGCAACCGCAGTGCCAGGTGTAAACCATATAGGGTTTTGAGGTAACCTTAAGATTGGCTCAGTTTTCTGCGAAACGCACGGCAGCAGCGACACGCGCTGAGCGCTGACTGGTCAACCATGATTTTCAAAACAATGTCGGCATGAAATGCCATCTCGACACGATTTAGGACAGCAATCAGGTTTATACAGTGCACAGCTTCCTTTAAATTTAAGAGAAACAGGAAAAAAACATCGGGTAGTTTGAAAATTCGCAGTCAGATTAATTGCATAAATTTCGCCCATCCAGATCATTTCACCACCAACCTGATGTTTTTTTACCGGCTCTGCGGCGTAACGCAGAGTAAATCCTACCAATGTTTATTTTAGATGACATGCTAGAATGCTGCGACACCACGCGCTTCATTGGTCACGTGGAAGCTGGCGACTACGTTCGATCAAAGCTCGTGATCCCCCAACAATGACGCTTGTTACGCCGAATTGTACTGAGATCCGCGCTAAGCCCAACGTTCGCTTGTTAAAATAGGCAGGGCATAGTTTATCTAATCGTTTTCAAGTGCACCAAACTTTCTTATGAACTAATTTTGGCGAAATTTATGTTTTTTCGGGGCCGCAGGCGCAACTGATACAAAAAATATCAGCGTTCACTTTTCGGACACAGGTCTTGTTGCTTCGTGTAAAATTTCAGGTAGCTGTAATGGCTCGTTTTTTGTGCCATCAGGTGGATGCCACGCCTTTGAAAAGTGTAAACGCGCTACGACGACGAATTGCGCATTAGATGACTGGAAATTAGTTGTTCGTTGTGCAGATGTAAGGTAGGCATCTCAGGAAAACTGTTTTTAGGGACTAGTTCGAAATGTTTTTACTTTGGAGTTTTGATGTTCTTGCAGATGAAAAGTTTTTGTTTTGTGGATAATATTAAGAGTTCCACGTTTTTTGTATTAGCCTATGTGTTTTTTTAGACATTGTTGTCATCCATCAGTACGATTTCAATGATCCGCCTCTTGTCTCGAGAAGGGAAACTCGTTTTTGACCCATTTGCAATGCGCTTATTTCACACAAAGCTTTTTCGTTGTTATACTCCAAAAATAAGCCGCTGCTGTGACCCCGAAACGAGCCCACTGTGATCTTTGTCTCACGTCATAGTGTTGGTACATGGATATTCCACCGCCAGTCAGCCGTAACCACAGTATCTTGGCTTCTCAGAACAGTGAACTGGTGTAAAAATATCCAACCTAACATTTCAGGGTCCAGCTGCAGAAACAGAGTCGTACAACGCTGCGTTGTCATGCTGTATTGTGCATTGTGTTGTTGTCAACGTTGCGCAGCCGCTGGCCTCGCTTTCAAGCACTTGCTGGTCGTTGCGGTTTGACAACGCGACAAAAATGGGACTATGTCGTCACAATGCGCTGCAGTTATGTTGAACATTTCTTCCCGCTGTTCTTTTTGAATTCCGGAACGGTTCACAAACGTTATCAGCAGGGCGTAGTATTTTAGTGGCTTCCGCTCATCGGATCTGATACGTCGGTGCGAGTCAGCGTTGCGACAGCCACTGCATTTTGTCGCGGTGTCTCACTAAGTACCTGGTTCTTCGTTTTATCTGCGTTGTTTGTGGAAGCTTGGTCAGCAGCTGCTGAGAACTTGCTAATGAAAGTAAATACTTTAAATTGCGGTTTTGCAGTCGTTGCTTTTTTGAAAATCTGTCTCGGCGACCAGAAATTAGTTTCTCGTGTAATGGCAAAGCTTAGTTGCTTTTAGTTGCATTCGAAACGTTATTCTGACTCAGTTGTGACACGTTTCCACCTAAAGTCGAAACGTTAACAGCACCGTGCAAATTACTCACCAAACGTCGCTGCGAATGTGAGTTTCAGATATTTATTCAAAAACTTCAGGCTTCGTCCGTTCCTTTATGTAAGACCGTAAATTAACAGACGTCGGAGGTGAAGTGGGCAAGGGCATGTTTTGTGATGATAGGTTAACCGCAACCGTTGCCACTGAAACAACTCAGGACCCACTTGGTTCAAAGGCTATGGGAGGCCGCGCACGTTCGCATCCATTTCACCATACATGGTTTGACAAAGGCAATGTTTTTTTTTCCGAAAACCCTTTCTTCGCTTTTTATGAACAAGGTTTTTACCTCTCTTCAATGAGTTTCGGAGTGTGCAGCAGCTGTGGCTACTACGTTGCCTGACGAGTCGCGTGTTTCGTCGATGAGGCGCAAAGCTATCAAGTTGCCTGTAGTGATCGGCGACTTCCTTTCCGCAGAAACCCATATACGAATCTCCGCCGTCAGCTCTGTTTGCTTGGCACCACGCGTTACCGTTTGCGCCCAACAAAAGCACGGCGGGGATCCATTTGACGTTCGCGAACGGACTTTGAAGCCCGAAAAAGTCCACCGGCGCCCTCTGTCCTCAGTTTAAAAATGATCGGGAAGTCGGGTCGATCCCTTCGGTCGCGCTTCGTTGACCGGGTTGTTCTTTCGCCGTGGCGTCCGACGCCGAAACGACCCAAGTCAGACTCGTGTTGTGTACTTTACCGTGCGCGTGACCTCTGCCTCGGTTTCTGCGATTTCCCGAACAATGAAGGAACTTTCTGTTTCCNTTAAGCTCTTCCCATTATTCACCAACCAGTGTCGCTTTCTGCGCGTCAAGCGACCGCGCCGTTGTCTCGTAACCTCCGTTCTCAAGTCATCTCAATAGGGGGCTTAAACGTGGATTTTGTTGTCATGGAAATGGTGCAAAGGTTTTTTCTGTCGCTTCTGCAGGAGGCGAACCATCTGTTTGAATAAAAACAGTTAAAGCATCAAAACGTTTTTAGTGACCATTTCTGAAACCTGAACGGAGTATCGGTAATCCTGTTTTTTTAATCTTGTCTGGCGCAACGTAATTTCAGTGTTTTTTTCTTCGATTTAATTTTTTTCTCAGAATCTCCACGCATTCTTTTATAACTGCCCAGACAGTAGCGTAGCTAGCCTAAAATTTTTGGAAGGGGACAAATATTTTGACTTNAAGCAAGCAATAGTATTTTGNTTGAAATACCGCCTCTCCAAGCACAAAACGACAAGGTACTCTAAATATTTCGGGAGGCGGGGCCTCTTTAGTCATCCGGCCACGCCTATGCACACAGATTCTCTGTTGTTTTTCATATGTCTGTAACTTTTTCGCGCAGGGCGTAAAAAAGTTGCGC